>Ga0210140_1000005_pt1 | contig 62740 bp, 52 predicted proteins | sample China_Bullhead_C_3_FD_184858 | JGI IMG/M metagenome (GOLD analysis project Ga0210140, IMG submission 184858) | Wetland microbial communities from San Francisco Bay, California, USA, that impact long-term carbon sequestration -... | ecosystem: Environmental > Aquatic > Marine > Wetlands ...
CGTGGTGTGGGGCGACGCAGATAAGCGGGCACCTGGCACGGACGGCAAGCTGCCGTCTGTGGGCAATACGGTCAATGTGGCTGAAGCCACCTGGACCAACACCATTGGTGACCCGGAGTTGATCAGCGTGTGGCAGGACCCTGACTTCGATCCCAAACAGCCGGCCGTTTACTATGCCCGTGTGATCGAGATCCCGACCCCGCGCTGGACGGCATACGAGGCCAAGCGTTTTGGTATCACGCTGCCGCCGGAGGTGGAAATGATCACCCAGGAACGGGCCTACACCTCACCGATCTGGTATACGCCGTAAAAGACAGGCTGAAGGTTAAAGATAAGAGGGAGGAAGCAATGAAACCCGGAAACACGATTAATGTATTCATTTTCGCCGCCGCGGTGTTCCTGCTAAGTGTGGTCCTGGCCCATGGTGCAGATCAAACTGTCGGCATGATGCATACAGACAAGGCAGCCCTGGAAAAACGGTTCGGGCAGAAGCCCTATTCTCCCTGGGCTGAAAGCGGCTTCCCCCGCCAGGTATACTGGGGCGATACCCATCTGCATACCGGGCTCTCAGTCGACGCCGGGCTTTTTGGCTGCCGGCTGGGTCTTGAAGATGCCTACCGCTTTGCCCGCGGGGAGCAGGTGATCTCCTCAACCGGGCAGCCGGTGAAACTTTCCCGCCCGCTCGACTGGCTGGTGATCGCCGACCACTCCGACGGCATGGGCCTGGTTAACGGTCTGGCGGCGGCTTCGCCGGAAGTTACCAGGTTCGAGCAGGGTTCCCGCTGGTCAAAGGGGCTGCGGGCCGGCGGCCAGACCGCTGTAGAAACAGCGCTTGATCTGATCACCACCTTTTCACAGGGTAAGGTGGATCCTGAATTACTCGGCATGTATTCACCGGGCTCAAAGATCTATGCATCGGTCTGGGACGACGTGGTGGAAGCTGCCGAGACATATAACGATCCAGGCAGATTCACAACACTGATCGGCTTTGAGTGGACTTCGCTGGTTACAGGTAACAACCTGCACCGCAACGTGATCTTCCGCGACAATGGTGACAGGGCCGGGCAGGTGGTGCCATATACCACCCAGGAGCCCATCGGCTCCACCGACCCCCTGGAACTCTATAAATGGATGACAAATTATGAGGCCAAGACCAGCGGCACGGTGCTGGCGCTCGCCCATAACGGCAACCTCTCCAACGGCATCATGTTTCCCTTGGATGTGCAGTACACCGGCCGCAAGCTCGATGCATTCTATGTTGAGCAGCGGGCCAGGTGGGAACCGATGTACGAGATCACCCAGATCAAGGGCGATGGCGAAACGCATCCGTTTCTCTCCCCCGATGATGAATTTGCCAACTATGAGACCTGGGACGCCGGGAATTTGGATCTGAGCGAGGCGAAGAAAAATGAAATGCTGCAGTACGAATACGGTCGCGAGGCGCTGAAAAACGGTTTGCTGCTGGAGGCCCGCCTTGGCACGAATCCCTATAAGTTCGGCCTTGTGGGTTCCACGGACAGCCATACAGCCCTGTCAACAGCTGAGGAGGATAATTTCTTTGGCAAGCATTCAGGTTCAGAGCCTTCTCCCCAGCGTATGCTTCACCCCTTCACCGAGACAAAGCAAGGTAAATTTGATGGCTGGCAGACAGTCGCTTCGGGCCTTGCAGCAGTATGGGCCAAGGAGAACACCCGCCAGGCCATCTTTGACGCCATGGCGCGGCGCGAGGTATATGGTACCACCGGGCCACGCATGATGGTGCGCTTCTTCGGCGGCTGGGATTTCACACTCCAGGATCTTAACAGCCGGCAGCCTGCTTTCCAGGGGTATGAGAAAGGTGTCCCAATGGGCGGTGACCTGTCTGCTCACAAAGGCGGCAAAGCACCTACCTTTATGGTTTACTCGCTGCGCGATCCTATCGGTGCAAATCTCGATCGCATACAGATCATCAAGGGCTGGCTTGACGCCAACGGCAAGACACATGAGAAGGTCTACGATGTCGCCTGGTCTGACAACCGCAAACCGGACAGTGATGGCAAGCTGCCGCCGGTCGGCAATACCGTTGACATCAAAAATGCTTCCTGGATCAACTCCATCGGCGCTTCTGAACTCGGAGCGGTCTGGACCGATCCTGATTTTGATGCAAAGGAGCGGGCCTTTTACTACGCAAGGGTGATCGAGATCCCTACACCGCGCTGGATAGTCTACGACGCCTTCCGCTTTGGTGTCGAGATCCCGGAGGGTGCGGAGACAATCCACCAGGAAAGGGCCTACACCGCTCCGATCTGGTATACACCGTGAAAAAAGGTTCCAAGGATTCGAGGGTTCGAGGTGTCAAGTGGGAAAAACTGGAGTGATGGAGTGAGGGTACACAATACTCCAATACTCCAACACTCCCAATTAGCCTAAGATTAAAGATGCGAGCAACAAAAACCTTTAAACTGAATATATGTTCCTGAGAAAGATGGGTTAGAGAGCTTATTATCTATAGGTTTTACCTCAAAAGTTGACACGGGGATGCGGAATACCGTATCCTCGTGTTTTTTGTTGTTCATTGCGAGTAATCCCATATGAAAAAACTTCTTAAAGATCCTCTACTGCACTTTCTGCTCATCGGGGCTGCGCTGTTTCTTGTTTTTGGATTTTTCAAGGGTCCGACAGGAAACGAGGAAAACAAAATTGTCATCACGCAAGGTGATATTGATGCCCTGCAGGCGAATTTTGTCCGCACCTGGCAGCGGCCGCCGACTGATGGTGAGCTTTCCGGCCTCATCGACAATAGGGTGGAGGACGAGATTGCCTTTCGGGAAGCTGTTGCCATGGGGCTTGACCAGGATGATGCCGTGATCCGCCGCCGCTTGCGCATGAAGATGGAACTTCTTATGGAGGATATTGCCGGTCTTTCACCACCTTCGGAGGAGGAGCTGCAAGCCTATCTGGAGGAACATATGGATTCGTTCCACCAGGAGCCGCAGGTGTCATTCAAGCAGGTCTATCTGAACAGTGATAAACGCGGTGCCGGAGTGGATGAGGCAGCCCGTAAAATGCTGGCAGAACTCACTGCAGCCGGCCCTGGAGCAGACCCCGTATCCTTCAGCGATCCGAACATGTTGCCCAAGGAATTTCGCCTCTATTATGCCAGCGACATTGAAAAACTTTTCGGGAAATCTTTTATCAAGGACCTGTTGCAGGTTGAACCGGGGAAATGGAATGGACCGGTATGGTCCAGCTACGGGCTGCACCTGGTGTTTGTCAGGGATCGAATCGAGGGGCGAGATCCTGAACTTGCCGAGGTGCGTGTGGAGGTTGAACGGGAATGGGCCGCAAAGCGGCGCAGGGAATTCAAGGAGCAAACTTATAAAAAACTCCGGGAACGCTACACGGTTATTATCGAAGAGCCGCTGTCTTCTGCAGATGACAACAAGATTTTAACAAGGAGCAAATGATGCGGTCCATTCTTGTTGGCATGATTTTTCTGTTCAACGGATTTCTTTTGGGAACAGTCTCTGCCCATGAAAGCCAGCCCGGATCGCTTGAGATGAAGCAGATGGCCCCGGACCGCTATGACATCATCTGGCGGGCGCCCATTTATTATGGCAGGCCGCACCCGGCCCAACTGCAGCTGCCGGAAGACTGGGAAACCATAGGACAGCCGACGGAAAGGCGCAGGGCTGATGCCATAGTTTTTAACAGGGTAATTACAACAGGCGGAAAAAGCATAGAAGGGAAAATTATCAGGTTCCCCGGGCTCGAAGCCACCATCACCGATGTATTTATCCGGCTTAAACGCCTCGACGGGACCATGATGAGTACAGTGGCCCGTCCCACAAAGCCCTGGGCAGAACTGCGCGGGGAGCGGCCCTGGTATGTGACGGCCGGCGAGTATCTGGGTCTTGGCTTTCACCATATCCTGATGGGCATTGACCACCTGCTTTTTGTCCTGGGGTTGCTGCTGATCGTGCAGGGCCGGATGATGCTGTTAAAAACCATTACATCTTTTACCGTGGCGCACTCCATCACCCTGGCCATTGCCACTCTGGGATATGCCCATGCGCCGCTGCCGCCGCTTAACGCTGCCATTGCCCTCTCCATCCTGTTCCTGGGCCCGGAGGTTGTGCGCTCACGGCGTGGGGAGACAAGTTTGACCATCAGGTTTCCCTGGCTGGTAGCCTTTGCCTTTGGGCTGCTGCATGGATTCGGTTTTGCCAGTGGTCTGTCCACCACCGGCATGCCCAAGGCAGAGTTGCCCTGGGCCCTGCTCTGGTTTAACGTGGGTGTGGAGCTTGGCCAGCTGGTCTTTGTTTTCCTGGCCCTGGCCCTGGCATGGTCATTTAAGACCCTTGAAGTCCGCTGGCCGCGCTGGGCCCAGGCCCTGCCCGGCTATACGGTGGGAAGCCTCGGTGCTTACTGGACAATTCAAAGGACTGTTATACTGCTTGGAGGACTTTTTTAATGGAAAAATATTCTGGTCACATGAACTTTCTTACTTGGGGCCTGGCGTTTGCTCTTTACCTTGCTTGGCCGGCATCGGTCCTGGCCCATGTGGAACAGGGTCAGGCAGTCGGTTTTATCACCGGTCTTGAGCATCCCTGGTCAGGGCTTGACCATGTGCTGGCCATGATTGCGGTGGGTATCTGGGGTGCCCAGCTTGGCAACCCGGCCCTGTGGATCCTGCCTGTCACCTTTCCCATGGTGATGTCGCTGGGCGCCATGATGGGACTGCTGGGTATACCGCTGCCCGGGATCGAGATAGGTATCGCGGTATCGGCTATCCTTTTGGGCACAATGGTTTTGGGTGAAGTAAAACCTAAACTTTACATCGCAGCCGTCATGGTTGGATTTTTTGCCATTTTTCACGGCCATGCCCATGGTACCGAGTTGCCCGCTGGCCAGAGCGGTCTTCTTTACAGCATGGGGTTTGTCATTGCCACTGGAGTTTTACACGGCATAGGTATAACAATCGGTTTGATCCATCGCTGGCCGGCTGGTAAGCTGGCCCTGCGCGGAGCGGGTGCCTTTATTGCAGCGATGGGGTTTGTCTTCTTATGGCAGGCGGTGGCATGAAAAGATCCTTGTTACATAACTTGCGGATATTGTTAGGGGCAGCGTTATCAGCTGCCTTGCTTCAACCCTCTGAAGCAGCGGCGCACCTGGTGACCACCGGCATGGGCCCGGTCTATGACGGTATCGGCCACCTGTTGCTGACACCCGAAGACCTGGTGCCGGCTTTAGCCATGTCACTCTACGCCGGCATGCGGGGCAGGGCGCCTGGAAGGCGCGCTCTTTTTTTGTTCCCGCTTGCCTGGCTTCTGGGTGGATTTGCCGGGCTTTCGGCAAGCGGTACGCCGACTTTCCCATTGCCGGCTATTTCCTTTCTTCTCCTTGGAGCGCTCATCGCTGCCGATCTGCGCATGCCTGACAATATCTTTACGGTCCTGGCCCTGGCTGTCGGCATCATGCACGGCTTTTTCAACGGCATAGCCCTTAAAGCCGGACCCTCGGGTCTGGGACTACTCGGTATTATGGCTGCCCTTTTCGTGCTGGTTGCTATAGTTTCCGCCTTTGTCCTATCCCTGAAGCCCCCCTGGGCCAGGATTGCTGTCCGGGTTGCCGGCAGCTGGGTGGCAGCCATGGGACTGCTCATGATCGGCTGGTTCTTCCGGGGGCAGGGCTAAAAAAGTAATACTGTTTCTCTTGGATATTTTTTATGTGTTGGGAAATTTCTAGTCCCATAGACACGCACTGCTTATCATCCATGCAATCCTTGGCATCATGTTTGGCAAGATGATGTTGTAATGTATGTATACCAATAATATTAAGGATCCCATTGTCGGCTTTGTCTTCGGCAACAAGGGAGTGATGTACAACCTGACCGTGGAGGGCTCAAAGTTCACCAAGATAGTACGATAGGGATTTACCAATTTCATTTTTTCATTCTTTTCCGGAAAAACTTCACGAGGTCCAGGACATAGTCGCGGTCTGTGTAGAGCTCGATGTGATCAACCCCGGTCCCTTTGAAGAGACTTGCCAGCTTGTCGTTTTTCTCCCTGGCGAGCTCTTCATATCTGCGCCGTACTTCTTTGTCCCCTGTATCAACAAGCACTTGTGCGCCGGTTTCTGCATCCTGTATTTCCATTAGCCCAACATCCGGCAGGGCGCATTCGCGGGGATCCGCGACAGTCACTGCTATGAGATCATGCCTGCGGGCCAGGACACCCAAAGTTTTTTCAAAATCCTGATCAAGAAAATCGGAGACCAAAAAGACCACGCCTCGTTTATGCAAAACCCTTCCCAGATAATCCAGTGCCAGGGCGATATCGGTCCCGGCCCTTACACGTTTTTTGCCCGGACCAAAGAAGAGGAGTTCGCGGATCAGGCGGAGGACATGTGAGGTTCCCTTGGCTGGTGGAATGAACAGTTCAATGGTGTCGGTGAAGACGATGAGGCCGACTTTGTCATTGTTCTTGATGGCTGAAAAGGCGAGAAGGGCGCAGAATTCTGCCGCAATCTCATTTTTAAGTTTGTCTAAGCTGCCGAAAAAGCCTGAGGCGGAAAGATCAACGAGGAAAAAAACCGTAATCTCCCGTTCCTCAACATAGCGTTTCACATAAGGGAGTCCGGTACGGGCCGTGACATTCCAGTCTATGGTTTTGATGTCGTCGCCGGGTTGATAGGCACGCACCTCGTCAAATTCCATGCCCTGGCCTTTGAACACACTGTGATATTCTCCGGCCAGGACATCGTTTACCGCCTTGCTGGTGTAGATCTGTATGTAGCGGATTTTCTTTGTCAGTTCTTTCGGGATCACGGCACTTCAACATTGTCGAGGATCTGTTTCACAATATCATCGCTGGATTTTTCTTCAGCTTCCGCTTCATAAGTGACAATAATCCTGTGGCGCAGAATATCCGGGGCAATGAATTTTATATCCTGTGGTGTGACATACCCGCGTCCGGCCAGAAGCGCCTTGGCCTTTGCAGCATGGGCCAGGAATATTGTGGCGCGTGGTGAGGCGCCGTAACGGATAAGATCCCCGATTTCCAGATTGCACAACCCGGGATCTCGGGTTGCAGCAACCAGGTTGAGGATGTATTCCTCGATCTTTTCGTCCAGGTATATGGAATCAGCCAGGTCACGCATGCGGCTGATATCAGAGGGGGTTATAATTCCATTTACCTGAATATTTTCTTTTGCTCCGGTCATGCGCCGCAGAATTTGCTGCTCTTCAGCTTTGCTGGGATAGGTTACAAGCAGCTTGAACATGAAGCGGTCTATCTGTGCTTCGGGAAGGGGATACGTTCCTTCCTGCTCAATGGGATTCTGGGTGGCCAGGACCATGAAGGGTTCATCGAGAGGGAAGCTCTGGTCCCCTATAGTGATCTGCCGTTCCTGCATGGCTTCGAGCAGGGCACTCTGGACTTTAGCAGGTGCACGGTTTATCTCATCTGCCAGGATGATGTTGGAAAATATCGGCCCCTTACGGGTGGAGAAATCACCGCTTTTAGGGTTGTAGATCAGGGTACCGATAAGATCACCGGGCAGCAGGTCAGGGGTGAACTGTATACGCTGGAAGGAAGCCTGGATTGTCTTTGCCAGGGTAGTTATTGTCAGGGTTTTGGCCAGGCCGGGAACCCCTTCAATAAGTACGTGGTTGTTGCACAGCAAAGCGATAAGCAATCGGTCAACCAGTTCTGCCTGGCCAACAATGACCTTGCCGATCTCTTCACGGATCTGGTTTAAGACAGTAAGTTCTTTTTCAACTAATTTTCCTAACTGGATCACATCAACAGCCATTGGCACACCTTAGAAAAGTTAGAATGCAGAATGCAGAATAAAAATTGTTAATTCAGCTTGTGATTAATAATTAATCTCAGGATGGAATGTCAAGTTTGTTTATGACAATTTTCGCGCTGCACGTGTGTGTAAAATGGCAGTTTTTTATGATGGAGTCCGAGAAAAGAGGAATATTTATTTTTGCAGTACTACAGTGCCCCAATACTTCAAACAATCTTCATTTTTCAATGAGGGTGTCCCTTGAACCCTTGCCCCCTCGCCCCCTTGAACTCTCTAGGTTTTCTGCAACTTTTTCTGAATCATCTGCAGATCCTTCCAGCTGGCCTTTTTCAGTTCAGAATTTTCCAGGAGGAGCGAAGGATGCAGGGAGGGCATGATTACTATTTTTTCCTTCAGTTCACCGGAGCAGAGGTCGTTAAAGTTATAAAAACGGCCGCGCAGTTGAAAAAGGGACTTGCTGGAGTGCAGAAGTGTCTGGGCAGTCAGCATGCCCAGGGTGCATATAACAGTGGGACAGATGATCTCAATCTGTCGAAACAGGAATGGAAGGCAGGTTTTTATCTCATTATCAGCAGGCTTGGCATCTTCACCGGGGAAGCATTTTGCCAGGGTTGTAATATAGACCTCCTCCCGGGACAGTTCAATTGCCGCCAGCATTTTGTCAAGCAGTTCTCCGGCATCTCCACGGACAGGGGCTTTTTGCAGATCGTCTTCTCCGCTGGGCGCATCTGTAACTATCAAAAGTTTCGCTTTTGCAGGTCCCTGGCCGAAAATGATATTGGTCCTGGTTTTGTGCAATGGGCAGCGTTGACAGTCTCCCAGCTCATCCCGGACATCCTGAAGCGTGGCTTTTTTTGCAAGGCCGGGATCGAATAAATGTTTTCTTTCGTCTGCTTCAGGGGCTTTTCTTCGCCCCCCCTGCAGTTTGCTTCTTGCCTTTACAGCGAAAGGTCTATCCCGTTTATGCAGAAAATCTTCGATCTGCCGGGTGCGCGGATATTCTTTGATACCGAGCGAATCATGGTATTGCAGGAGTTTGCTGATCTCCTCAATCAAATCTGTTTCGGCTGGTTTCACCATGTTTTTCAATGAGAAGGAATTGCTTTAAATTACAGAAGCGTTCTTTAAATATGATAGATCATACTATCCCATATCATTCTATTTATTGCAAAGACAAGTGAGATTTAAAGTTGTGCCATGATTACCTGAGTAAAATATTGATTTTTCAGGCAAAATGACTGATTTGGCCTTTTGGGTATTTTATGCTATAATTTATTTGTTTTCGCTAAGAATAAAATATTGAAACCACCATATTGGATGATAACTCAGGATGGATTTTCAAAATTCTATCTCACATACTAATTTTGTCCCTAAGGTACTGAAGAGGCTAACCCTTGATCCTTCTGTAAAAGGCAAGTTGATTGGAGATCGTTTTAGGGAAGCACCTAAGGTATTAAAGTGGCAGGATGAACTCAATAATAATGTGACCACCCTTGAGGAACTCAAGGAATACATCGATCTGGGTGCTGCTGAAGAGAAGAAACTGCAGAAGGTCATCGACAAGCATCCCATGAGTATTCCCCGCTACTATTTGTCCCTGATAGATGCAAGCGATCGGAATGATCCAATCCGTAAAATGGCAATACCCTCTGTAAATGAATTGGACCTGGATGGATCCTATGATACCAGCGGCGAAAGAAAAAATACCAAACTGCCGGGTCTGCAGCATAAATATAAAAATACTGTCCTGCTTCTTTCGGCAAATATTTGCTCCATGTATTGCCGGCATTGTTTCAGGAAAAGAATGGTGGGGCTTTCCAGTGACGAGGTCTTGGGAAGGTTCCAAGAATCCTATGAATACATTGCGAATCACCGCGAGGTGAATAATGTCCTGATTTCGGGTGGGGATTCGCTGGCACTGCCGACCCATGTTCTTGGTCATTTCCTTGCTGAACTGACGAGGCTAGAGCACCTTGACTATATCCGCTTCGGCAGCAGGATGGCGGTCACATTTCCGGACCGCCTACTTAACGATCCGAAACTTCTTGAATTATTCAGGGCTTACTCAAGAAAGGATCGAAGGATTTATCTGCACACCCAGTTCAATCACCCGCGCGAAATTACAAAAGAGTCCATTGAGGCAATTCACAGGGTTATTCAGTCGGGAGTCATCGTCAACAACCAGACCGTTCTGCTCAGGGATGTCAATGACACCCCTGCAGTCCTGGCAGACCTGCAGCGCAACCTCGTGCGGATAGGGGTCAATCCCTACTATGTTTTCCAGTGCAGGCCGGTGAAAAGGGTGAAGAATCATTTCCAGGTCCCTCTTGCAGAAGGCTACAGGATTGTTGCAGAAGCGCGGGGAATGCTTGACGGACTCAGCAAGAGGTTCCGCTATGCCATGTCCCATGAAAGCGGCAAGATAGAGATACTTGGCATCCTGGGGAATGAGATGTTTTTCAAGCACCAGCAGGCCAGGGATCCGAAGGATACCAGCAAATTCTTCAAGCGCCGGCTGGATGAGACAGCCGGGTGGCTCGACGAGCTACCCGGATAATTTCAGAACGTGGTTTTCAAGTTTTTACCTGCCAATTATTGAACGGCTTGACTGCCGGGTATGCCGTGCTTATATTCAAACTACCCTGAAGAAAATTATACTTTATAGGAGAAGAAAAAATGCCTATTTATGAATATCGCTGCAAGGATTGTGAAACAGTTTTTGAGACATTTGTCTCATCTATCTCTGATGCTGACAAGGTGGTCTGCAAGAGGTGTGATAGCAAGAATATTGAAAAGCAGATATCAACTTTTGCCAGCCGTTTGTCCGGCAGCTCAAGTGGTACACCGGCAGGAGCACTTTCCGGCTGTTCATCCAAATCCGGCTTTTCCTGAGCATGACATTCCGGGGGCCAGGCCGGCTCCTTTAATATATAAGGGCTGCCAGTTGAATTCGTTCTGACTGGCAGCCCTATTTTTATTGTTTTCGTGAAAATGCTTATCTCTGTCAGTCATCAGAGTAAAAGGATCCACGTTATTTGCTGCATCCCTTTTGATTGCCGACCTGGGCGTTTTTGTGCTATATAAAAAAGCTACCAACCCTAAAAAGTGAGGCTCCCATGAATAAACTTATTCTTTTATTGCTTATACTTTCCGTTATGACCGGATGTGCTTCAAAACCCAGAATTTCAGATATTTCTCCCTTCGGGCCGGATACCTATAAAATTAAAGCCTTCAGCAATCAGGGTGAGGAAGATAAGCTCGCCATTGAAGAGGCTTATAAATATTGTGAGTCTTTAGGTAAGCATTTTATGCCAGTTCAAGGAGAAGATATGTATTTGCAATACAGTTTGATTTTTAGTTGTCTGGACGAAGATGACCCTGCTTTAAAAAGGCCCGCAAAAGGGATTGAATTAGTGAAGTGAATTGGCTTCAAATGGTAAGAGGAACTTTTTATGGCTTCTTTTCTTTTTCCCGACCTATGTCCCAGCCTAGGCGATACCTGCGGCAGGCTTTTTTTGAATATGTAATTCTTAAACTAGGGCTCCGGGCCTTCTGACAACCAATTGTCTTTTTCATGCCGCTAACAAAACCCTTTTCAAAATATTAGTTTGCAATCTGAAAAATAATAATCTACGCAGGGCTTTAAAATGGATATAACTCGGCACCAACATGGTACAGCAAAAAAAATAGGTCTCATTTTATGTTTCATTATTTTGCATTTTTTTCTTGCTGACCTGAGTTTTGGTCAAGGAAATCCCGGCAAAGATGGCCCCCGGAAAAAACCGGATACAAAGTGGTCAACATTTATACGGGGCGGTTATGTGTACCAGTTTGATACTGATTTGGACAACAGCAATGGCAGTTTTACGGCAGACCGGTTTTTTGTCCAGCCTGGGATAAGGTATGCGCCGGACCATACACGCAGTTTCTCACTTGCATTCGGGTATGGTTATGATGGGTATGATTTTACAGGAGAAAACAGCTTTGGTGCATTGCAGCCCTGGGACGATATCCACACATTTCGCTTAAGCACACCAATCAGGTTTACCAAGGGGCAAAACTGGTCATTTTTTATAGTGCCGACACTTCGTGTTACCGGGGAAAGCGGCGCTGATCTTAATGATTCTCTAACCGGAGGAGGATTTGCAGGATTTGCCTACAGGCTTAGTGAGCGCTTGACCATAGGACCCGGCATTGGAATTATTTCCCAGATAGAAGATGATGCAAGCATTTTTCCTGTCCTGATCATTAACTGGAAGATCACGGAGGCCCTCAGCCTGGAGACAGGGCGGGGGCTTGGAGCCACACTGGGGCCTGGCATCTCCTTGAATTGGCGTATGACAGAACAATGGCATTTTTCCCTCGGTGGCCGCTATGAAAAGCTGCGTTTCAGGCTGGATGAAAAGGCAGAAATACCGAACGGTATAGGCCAGGATACATCTATCCCCGTATTTGGTGGGGTAACATATAATTTAAACTCTTCAACAAGGATAAGCCTTATAGGGGGCTTTGAAATGGCAGGAGAGCTTCAACTCGAAGACCATGAAGGTAATGTCCTTGAACAGCAGGATTATGAGAATGCCCCATTTCTTGGATTCAGTTTTTATTGGAGTTTTTAGACAATAAAAACTGAAAGTTAAGGATGTGTAAAGGGCGATGACAAGAACGTTATGAATGCCCATTCATTTTTCTCTTGACAGCCTCGGCCCTATCCTGCATTATTAGTATAAATCGCGTTCCAACTATTTTCCCAAAACTTAGAAGGAGGTATGTTGATGCGAGAATCAAGCTTGGCTTTCAAAGGATTGCGTTACCATTTCAAGAAATGTATCTGCGGTGGTTTTTGCGCTGCAGTGAAAGGTGCCTTGAAACCTATCACAAAGTGGAACAGAAAAAATCGCTTAACAGAAGAATCTATTTGAAAGTAACCATTTAAAACTGTTCAACAACTTCCACCCGCCCTATTCTGTCCTTCAGAACATCACTTCTCTGCGTTCAATAGGTCTTGATAAGTTGCGTCAGCGACGGAACCTAAATCACATCCAGTTAGAAAGTTGGCGCATGAGACAAGCTGAATATTTAAAAACATCACTGTAATCTGGACACTCCTTATATTAACAATAGGAGGGACATGTTATATGTCCCCCCGATCGCTCATCAAAAAACAGGGGCTGCTGCTTCTTACTCCACAGGATAATTTGCTCCTGCTATCGCACCCTGCATGAAATTCCCGCCGAAGTAACCCTTTATCCACGACGACATTCCAAACGACATCGTGAATGCGTCGTATCCTAGGACTCTCAGGGGTACTATGGGCAAATTCTGCGTTTGGCCCGTCACACATGCTAGAATCAGTTTTTTGTCCTTTGGAAGCTTCTTTAAATTTTCCGGCTTCATAATATCATAGTAAGGTATGAATATAGACCCTGCAATCTTTCCACTCTGCTGCCCTGGAGGAACCGGCCTGACATCGACAATGAGGAAATCCTGCTTTTTTGATGTTATCATCGCGTAGACATCGGCAGCCTTTATCTGCCAGTCCTTCTGTGCTTGGGCCTGTGAAAGCACTTCGTCAAATTTCTTGGCCAGGTCTTCTTCAGCATGTCCGGCGGAAACTGAAATAACTGTCATTACGATTGCCGCAAAAAATAATATAGATATTTTCTTCATATGATATCCTCCTCCAAGGTATTGAGAGTTTCTGCCTTTTAAAAAACCTGTTAAATTATAAGTTGATTTGCTCACCTGATTACTTAAGGAATCCATATTATCAAAACTTTTTTAAAAGTCCAGATGTCTTGCCACAATCTTAACTTTTCAGTCCTTAAAAACAAGTAAAGGTTGCCAGTCGATATGGCAACCTTTTATGAGTCATTCACGAGTTTTGATTTATAGAAGACATTTAAATGTTAAGAGAATTAAACATATTTTTTTAATAGCTGTAGTCTGCATTCCAAAGGTTATTACAAAAAGATATACAGTAAAATTTACTAATATTTAGTGTTGAGGAACTCAAGAACTTCTTGCGTGGTAGCAGATGGATTTTGTGAAAGAAAACCGGAAATGGAATTTGCCACATATGCAGTCGAGATTGAGGTGCCTGCATAGATTCCTGGTTCACCGTTATAACCCACCGGCATATTGGCAAAACCAGGTGCATAAAAAGTGACAAAGCTCCCATAATTGGAATTAACCCATTTTTTTGTGCCATGAGGGTCTAGGGCCCCCACCCCAATAACTGTAGGGTAGGCAGCCGGATATACTGGGTTGCCTGTAGGTTCGTTGCCAGCCGCAGCTACGACTATCAGTCCTTTTGAACTTGCATACTCAAAAGCCTTTTCCATAAATGCACTGTTCGTTTCAGTCCCCCAACTCAAATTCATCACCTTGGCATGGTTTTCCAAGGCAAAATCAATGCTTTCCATTATATTAAAATCAGTAATAAATCCGTTCTCATCAAATGCTTTTATTGCAATTATGGGGGAGTATGATTCACTGCTTTGAACTCCAGTCCCATAAGGTTCGATAAGGCCAGTTGCGATGAGTGCCATCTGGGTACCATGACCAAGCGTATCAGAAATCTCCACATTAGGGCTCAATACATCCAAAGAAGAGATAACAAATTTGTCGAAATCCAGGTTACTGGTTGACAAGCCAGTGTCAAGTATCGCTATCGGTGCAAGATTAATTGTAGGAGCATTATATTTCAAATCCACGTCTGCGGTCTGCGAGGGCGGTTGATATACAATGGGTTGTGGAATCGGATAGGCATAATTCAGTTCTGCAGAATCGATATAAGATATTTTTTTTATCTCTCTGATAACGGCTTGAACATCGACATCTCCAGGGAAGATAATTCTATAAATCCCGGGAAGTTTGCTTAGTGCGATAGTCGCATTATACTTTTGGAGATAGCGTTTAAGCTCCGATAAATCTGTACCTGCCACCAGTTGCAACAATATTTCATCCTTGACGTGGTATGAGCCATCATTGAGCTGGGTAATAACGGGATTTTTAGACGGCAGGATCTGTCTCATTAGATCCTTACTGCCTGATTTGAAAATCTGTATTTCTGTTAAACTGATTTCGGGTGGTCCTTGCTGAGCCTTTTTCGATTCCCAAAGCAGTGAATAGCTTGCATCATTAAGGATGCCCGCAAATACCTGTTCAACAGGGCTGTTTGAATAATTTGCAGTAATCAGAGGGTTTATCTTCGGATCAAGTTTGACAATAACGCCCTGGTCGGCAAGTTTACTTAGAATAGTATGTAGGTAAGTTTTCTCTACCAACAGGGTGAGACGCTCACCATGCAGCTGTATTGTAAAATCATTCGTTGCCCCAATTACTGGCAAATAACTGTTCAGGAGGCAAATGATGAGAGCAGCAAATAATCCTATTGTTTTTTTAATCAGCATTAAGGTGACCGACTCCAATTTGTCGTCTAAAAAATCTTTATTTCATCAATCAATATGTCTTGCCACAATCTTAATTCTAAAATGAGAAATTACCAGTTAAGATGTGCACTGGCAATAGTAACTTTCTTCGATTGTACTGCTAGTTATAATTGATAGCAGAAATTTCAACTCAGACACTTAAACATACAGCTTGTATTATTTAGTTTTTGAAAGGGTTGGGAATTTAAACACTTGTTGCAGTTATATTTAAATTAATGTTTGAGCTAAGGCGCGCACTGTTCAAGTGTGTCATTCTTAAGCGCTTTGTTCGCTGATAGCATTACTGGTTTTTTTGTTGAGCTTCAAATTTATCACTTAGGGAATTAATTGCTTTTATGGCTTTCTCAATATGAATAGTGTGAACGCCCACAAAAATTAAATTGTTTAAGTCTTCATGGGTTAGACCGCGCTTCCTAAATTCTCTTTTTATCGATTCAATCCTTGGGTTAAAGTTATGAGAAAAAAATGAATCAGTTTCTATATGATAATGGATCAATTTTTCTGAGTCCTGTGGGGCATTTTTATTAAAATCTTTAGTAAACTCAAGAAGATCTCTTGCAAGCTGGCGAGACTCTATCAATAATTTTGTATCTTGGATGACATTTATGTTTGAGTTGTTTTCTTCTCTGTTCGTAGGATGAATAAAAACGAAGGCAGCTCCAAGGATAAATGATGAAATTAACCAAATTAGAGCAACTAGTTTTACCCACATTGGATAATAAATAAATTTGGATAGGTCCATATGACTCTTTTTATGAAATGAATTGGTGGAGATTTATCTTTGGTTTTCTCATGCCGTTTTGTTGAGGAATATTTGTTGGGATTTTATCAAACAATATTATATTTAATCAAAATGCAGATGTCTTGCCACAATAGAAACTATTTCAGTAGAAATTCAGTATAAAGATGTGTACTGGCAATGTTAACTTTCTTGGAGGATGTTGCTACTTACAATTAATAGCGGCCATCACAAGTTGCTAATGCCTTGCAAGTGGAATGAATATCTTAATTTTAATTTATAGAGTTACTAGATAGAGCTCTCTTAAAACGCAAAAGCCTCCGAGGGAAATTCCACATGGTAAGATCCTGCTAACATAATAGAACCAACTATTGTACAGCCAAATCCTGCGATAATGTTCTCAATAGCACCTGAATTTGTTCTTTGGTAGCATAAAAAAACTCTCCCAATTTTTCATTCTTGTCGCATTTATGAAAAAATGCATGGGTTTCCTCTGCTGCACAGCAGTTTCGGTTTCCGGGATGAGCGCAGAAGCCATTGGTGTCCTTGTAAACGCAATTTGTCATGGGGTTACCTCCTTGCCCATAAAAAAACCGAGTTACCCAACTAGGCAACCCGGCTGTCTCAATGAAACCCGTGGATTTCCGTCCCTGCCTCACAACAGGTTTGGCTTTTTCTTAAGTAAAAACATAAACGCCCCCAAAGAGATATTAAAATCTCAATGAAGGCCTTTTATGGCATTAATAGATATATATCTCCCATTGGAGTTCCCTCCCATTAGAGGTTTATATGTAACGCACTGTTTAGTAATTAATATATATGTTACGGGGAATATAATCAAGTGCCACAATGTGTTAGGAATGTGAATTTAAGTGAAGTGCAGATTGCTTGCCACCATCTTAAGTTTTGGCAAGTTCAAAACAATTCAATATATCCACTGGCAATCTTAAGTTTATGATTAATCCATTTTGTTAGGGGTCATAGGACAAGAGTTCATGTAACCTCTCGGCAGGTTTCATTTGAGTTAAGATTTATAACAGATTTGCCTCAATAAATGGCATAAAAAACCTTCAGAATTATTGAAAGGGTTAGCGGATAGTTTTTGCCGTCCTGAATGTTTTTGTGCTATAGGAAGCGATTGCCAATCCAAAAAAAGTGAGGCTCCCATGAAAAAACTGGGTCTGTTAATGTTTGTTTTAGTTGTACTGAATGGTTGTGCGACCAGCAGTCCCCCCCCTAAAGCAATATATGCTATCGCAAAACAAGACAGATACTCTGGTGTGAACGCAAGCCGTGATTTTTTTTGGGTGGACGAAACACCATGTGTAAAAATATCTGGCTATGGTAATTCAACATTTTCTTACAAATTATATAAAGGAGGCATGTTGGAAAGTGTTGATTCTGGAAGCGTTAATAAATTGAGTAATAATGACATTCTTACGTGTTGGAAGAATTTGCCAGGTGGTTCTTATAAGTTTCAGATTTATGATAGTTCTGGAACATATGTTGATACCATTGAATTTAGCATTGGCAAATAAAATCTGAAACCAACCACGCACAACAGGAAAACCTGAAGATTGTTCTGGTAACTTTTGTTACCATTTTAAGCATTTGATGATCGTGTAAGGAGTTGGAATCGTGTGGGGGAGTGTATTTCGTTGGGTATGTTATAACTTTTCACCTATGCATCACTCTTCTTTCTTCTTAAAGATGTAGAGAACCTCGTTATCCTTGAGCATGCCATATTCTTTTCTCGCCTTTTCTTCCAGGAATGTTGGATCATTCTGCAGCCTGTTTATTTCCTCCTGCAAAGCCATTTTCTCCTGCTCCAGCTTAGTGTTTTCTGCCTGCAGTCTTTCAATTTCCTTATGGGACTTGTAGAGTGCGACTATGCCCCTGTTTGGAGCAAAAACAATCCACAGAATCAGCAGTATGACAAAAAAAATGCCGATATAGGGCAACTGTTTCTTTTCGCGCTTTGAAAATTTATTAAGCATGAGAGCGTATACTGAATTGCTCCAAAAGGTTCATTTTTTTAAAAGGTTAGATTTGTGGTGTATTGTTCCGCTTATTGAATTATGCAAAAAGTATCACAGAAAAGGTGCATATGCAATTGGAACGATTTTTAAGAAGAAAGATTAACATATCAATACATCAAACTCAGAGTGGAAATTAAATGAAAATATATCTGGCCAGCGCATGCCTGACAGGGCTTAAAACACGGTATGACGGCAGGATCATAACCATTGCTGCATGCAGAAAGGCGGTTGCCGGAGGCATTTATATCCCGGTTTGCCCTGAACAGTTGGGCGGGCTCCCGACCCCACGGACTGCGGCAGACCTGGTTGGTGGTGACGGCCATGATGTGCTTGCCGGCAGGGCCCGGGTGCTTGACAGGACCGGCAAGGACGTGACAGAAAATTTTATCCTGGGTGCCAGGCAGGTATTGGCAATAGCCAGAGAGCAGGACATTGCAAAGGTGATTCTCAAGGCTAGAAGCCCGTCCTGCGGCCTTGTGCCAAAATTAGGGGTAACGGCTGCGCTTCTGCAGGAGCAAGGCTATGATATTATTGAATTGGAATAGTCAGTTTCAGCTATCTGTCACCAAGTTAAAATGATCCCGCGAGTCTAAAGAAAGCCAAAAATTGATTTTCCTGACAAAAAGATTGGAAATATTTTACACTCGTATTATGATGATTTCATAACATAGGACATAGGGCTTAGCGTCATTTTCATCTGTTTTATCCTGCAGGGATGAGTGGAGCTGTATTTTAGTGATGTTTTTTTACTTTTGGGTTTCATTTGAAACTCATAATCAACAAAGGAGGGAAGACATGAAGAAGGGAATACTTAGCGGTTTGGGATTCTTGTTTGTCGTGGGAATCCTGATGGCTGGTTGCAGTAAACCGGAGGAAAAGAAGGCTGAAGCACCACCTGAAACAAAGCAAACCATGGAACAACCAGCCCCGGCGGTTGAGCAACAAGCTGCTGAAATGAAGGCAGAAGAAGTAGAAAAGGTTGAACCAGCTGCTGAGCCGGCCGAGGAAGAAGCTGCAACCATCCCAGAAGAGGCAGTTGAGACTGCAAATGCAATTGACGTCGGTGTTGACGCGACTTTGGAGCAGTTTAAAAAAGACATCAAGGGCGGCGATGAATTTCTGCAAAGCGCCAAGGGTGTTCTTGTTTTCCCCAAAGTTATCAAAGCAGGCTTTGTTGTTGGTGGTGCATATGGTGAGGGTGCACTGCGCATTGGAGGGAAGACTGTTGATTATTACAACACGGTAGCGGCCTCCTACGGCTTCCTGATCGGGGCCCAGTCAGTGCGGACTATCATTGTCTTCATGCAGGAAGACGCCCTGAAAAAGTTCCGGGATAGCAAAGGTTGGGAAGCAGGTGTTGACGGCTCAGTGACCCTGGTTAATGTTGGCGCAGCAGGGACGATTGATACTACAAACATCAAGGACCCGATTGTCGGTTTTGTCTTTGGCAACAAGGGATTGATGGCCGATCTGTCCCTTACGGGCTCCAAGTACACAAAAATTGTACGCTAGAGATTTTTTAACTGCTAATTTGAGCTTTACTATTTGTTCGGGCAGGGTCAACAATGGCCCTGCCCATTTTATTTTGTTAGTCCATTTTGCTGAAATGAATGACTTAACAATGCTGTTGATAAGGCATTAACAGTTAAGAAAAATCTCCCCGGCCATGCTTCTTCGCAACTCTTTGAAGATGCATTCTATAGTATTGATCACGTCGTCAACTTCCTCGACTTTGGCGTCCAAGACTGGGCGCCACAAGGCGTCAGTTGCTTTTTTCACCCTTTTGAAACGCTTCAGATACAGCTTCTAAAAAATTACTGAATTTTTTCGAAGTAAATGCTAGTATTTTTACCTAATTCCAACCAGCATTTATTTACATATAATAAAACGTGTGGCCAAGTTTACTCTATAGAGGTGACATGCTTCATGCTCGGCCAGGATCATTTCAGCTTTCATGCTCAGGGATCAATGGATTCTTCTGAACAATTCAAAGGAAAAGGGGATATAGGCACATGCCAGAGAAACATTCAGGTAACAGGGAAGATAAAAGAAATATTTCCCAGTAATAATAAGTAATAAATCGATAGCTGGTGTGCAGCGCAACAAAACATCAATAACAAAGGAGGGTTCGCATGAAAGTAAAGCTTAATTTTTTTGTTAGGATTTTTTTCGTCACGGTTGCGGTATTGCCGATATTAATCGGTACCGCTCTCGCTCAAACCGCTAAACCGAACATCCTGGTTATCTGGGGCGATGATATTGGTACCTGGAACATCAGCCACAACAATCGCGGCATGATGGGCTACAGGACACCAAACATTGACCGTATTGCCAAGGAAGGCGTCGCCTTCACCGATTATTATGCACAACAAAGCTGCACGGCGGGTCGGGCGGCTTTCATCAGCGGCTCCGTGCCCGTTCGTTCGGGCATGACCAAAGTTGGCCTGCCAGGTGCCGAACAGGGCTGGCAGAAAACTGACGTCACGATGGCCACAGTCCTCAAGGGACAGGGCTACGCTACAGGCCAGTTCGGCAAGAACCATGAAGGTGATCGTAATGAACACCTGCCAACCATCCACGGCTTCGACGAGTTCCTCGGTAACCTTTACCACCTCAATGCCGAGGAGGAACCGGAAAACGAGGATTATCCCCGGGATATGAAGCTGGCCAGCGGCAAGACTTTCCTGGAAACATTCGGGCCGCGTGGTGTGCTCCATTGCTACGCCACGGATAAAGATGATCCTACCGAGGATCCGCGCTTCGGGAAAATAGGCAAGCAGAAATGTGAAGACACCGGCCCTCTCACCAAGAAACGCATGGAGACCATTGACGATGAAACCGTTGCAGCAGCCAAGGATTTCATTACGCGTCAGGTCAATGCGGGTAAACCTTTCTTCACCTGGTGGAATGGAACACGCATGCACTTCCGCACCCACGTGCAGAAGGAGCGTCGTCACGCCGGGCATGACGAATACACAGACGGGATGATCGAACACGACATGCACGTGGGCGAGCTGCTGAAGCTGCTCGATGATCTCGGCATCGCCGATAACACGATCGTCATGTACTCAACGGATAATGGCCCGCATTACAATACCTGGCCTGATGCCGGCACCACGCCCTTCCGCAACGAGAAGAATTCGAATTGGGAAGGCGCTTACCGTGTTCCCGCGTTCGCCCGCTGGCCCGGTCACTTCCCTGCCGGTATGACGCTCAACGGTATAGTCGCCCATGAGGATTGGCTGCCAACCTTTGCCGCCGCAGCCGGTGCGCCGGACATCAAGCAGAAACTGCTGAAGGGTACCGAGATCAACGGCCGTAAATACCGCAACCACGTTGACGGTTACAACCTGCTCGACTACCTGAGCGGCAAAACCGACCAGTCCCCTCGCCATGAATTCTGGTATGTCAATGATGACGGGCAGATCGTTGCTGCGCGTTATGATGACTGGAAAGTCGTATTTCTGGAAAATCGTGGTCAAGCCTTCGGCGTCTGGCGCGAACCATTCGTAGAACTACGCGTGCCGCTGCTCTTCAACCTGCGCCGCGACCCCTTCGAGAAGGCCCAGCATAACTCGAACACTTATAACGACTGGTTCCTTGACCGTCCATTTGTGATCGTGCCGATCCAGGGTCTGGCCGCAAAATTCCTGATGACTATGCAAGAATTCCCACCGAGCCAGTCGCCCGGCTCCTTCAATCTCAGTAAGATCGAGGAGAAGTTACGGGAAGTGGGTGCTGGCAAGTAGGCAGTGTCCAGATGCAGAAAGCATCACCACTCTTGACTATAAACCATGCGGGCCGCACTTCTGATTGCGGCCCGCTTTTTTCCCGTTCAAAGGAGAGCAATGATTTTACTATGGAATCTCACCCATCTCCCCAACAAGGGATGTGCATGTATGATCGAGAAATATGGAATAACTAAAAGATGGAGGAATTAAGTATGAGGTGTCTCTTCGTGAAAACCCTATCTTTTTCACAGATTCATAGTGCTATCTTATCAATTCCAATCGTATTGGCAGCTGTTATCTTAATACTCCCGTGGGGGGCACTTGCAGACGACAAAATGGTACCACCTTCCACACCCAGGCTGGTTCTGCAGATCACGGTCGATGCCCTGCGCGGCGATCTGCCGTTCCGTTATTATGAACGTTTAGGCGAGAACGGTTTCCGTTATCTGTGGGAAAAGGGGACTGTTTACCGTGATGCGCACCACGCCCATGCCAACACCGAGACCATCGTAGGCCATGTGACCCTGGCAACCGGGGCGCATCCAGCTGTACATGGCATGATCGGCAATATCTGGTTTGATCGGACCGAAAACCGGACGATGTACAATATCGAGGATGACCGCTATCGGCTGCTTACGGCAGGGGCAGGTGTTGACAAGGATGCCGAGATTGATTCGACCCAGAAAGCTGCAAAAAGTGACGGACGCTCGCCTGCGGCAATCATGGTGACCACCTTCGGAGACGAGCTGGCCATCAATACTGCAGGCCGAGCCAAGGTCTTCGCGGTGTCGATCAAGGACCGCGGCGCCGTATCCATGGCTGGACACGCAGGCAAGGCCTTCTGGTTTTCAAAAGCCAGCGGGGAATTCGTGACCAGCAACTACTATTACGACGAATATCCCGCATGGGTTAACGAGTGGAACACACGCAAACTGGCAGCAGCATACTCCGGCAAGTCCTGGGATCTGCTGCATGACAAGGGAACCTACCTGTTCGGAGCGGCTGACGACAGGTCGTGGGAGACCGATCTGGCGGGATATGGACGTACATTCCCTCATAAATTCGGAGAGACCGGCGGCAAATATTTTACGACACTGCTGACGATAAGTCCTTCAGGGGACGCGTTGACCCTGGATTTTGCCAAGGAATTGATCGCCAATGAACAACTTGGTGCGGATGATGTCCCTGACTTTCTCGGAGTCAGCTTTTCCTCAACCGATTACGTCGCCCATATCTTCGGTCCATCCAGTCTTGAAAGCGAAGATAACATCCTGCGCCTGGACAATATCCTGGCGGAACTGTTTGCATACGTGGATGAAAAGGTCGGCCTGCAAAATACCCTCATCGTGCTTTCTGCCGATCATGGTACTCCGGAGGTGCCTGGTTATATGAACGAATTTGGCATTCATGCGGGATACGCGACACCCGAAAGCTGGGATAAAGCCCCTGCCTTCATGGCCCTGAAAAAGATGTTCGGGATCGATAAGGAACTGATCTCCGGTTACAACCATCCCTATGTGTATCTCAATCATGAGGTGATCCGGCAGCACGGCCTCGACCTGCAGCAAGTTGAAAGGGCTGTTGCCGAAGAATTGCTGAAATTCGAGGGGATTGCCCAGGCTATCGAAAGCAGTGCTCTACAGGAGGGCAAGCTTCCCGATACGCCGCTCAACCAGGCGATACTCAACAATTTCAATCCAAAACGGTCCGGCGACATCTATGTTGTTTTTGAGCCGCACTGGTTCATCAACGACTTTGACGGCCTGACGGTTGCTGCCACCCACGGATCACCCTGGCGCTACGATACCTTCGTACCCATCGCCTTCGGCGGCATGCAGATCTCTGCCCAGCACGTTCAGCGCAGAGTCCATACCGTTGACATTGCATCGACCCTGTCGGCATTCGTTGGGATCAAATCCCCCTCGGGCGCTGCAGGAGAGGTTCTGCATGAGGTGCTGAAACGGTAGTCTGTTTTCTTGATCTGACTACACATAAGGGCTATTAGGGACGGCTATCAGGGGCAGTTGACGCTCAGGTCTGAATATTATCGGTAAATCTGGCACAGGTATCCTGTATATGAAGTGGGGATACTCTCCTCACAATTCAAAATTTACAGCCTGTTTTCAATCTTTACCGATCAGGGTGCTAATTTTCCACTATCATTTTTTATTGACAGGATATTCAAAATATCATTAGAAGTGTACTATGTCATGATTTTGGAAAATTCTCCAGCATAACGATGTGTTAGAGAGTTTGCTCTATAAAAAGAGTACCTATCATCATTACTACCTTTATTTCATTTTCTATGCAGATAATATCATTCATTGCAAGAAACGTATTCTCTCGCAGGCTTCTGTTCATTTGTTTGGCCTTCTTTTTCACCATGCAGTCACAAAGCCTGGCCCAGGAGATCTCAGGCCAGTATCAAAAGTCGGAACTCCTCGAGTCTGCTTCTGCACCGGTCATTGTTGACGGGAAGGAGCTATTCCGGTTGGGAGGCGTCTCGTCCTATCCCGCCAAGGAGCGGGCCCGGATGGTTTCCGGGCGCATAAAAGGAATGGCGGAAGATACGACAGTTGATCCCAAGAACCTGCAGGTTGTCAAGGAAGGGGATCTCACCTATATCAAAGCCGGCAAGCTCACTGCCTTGGGCCTGGCTGCAAGTGATGCAATCAGGGAAGGCATTACCATGGAAGTGCTGACAACCCTGACTCGGGAGAGAATAGCTGGAGCCATTACGAACTACCGCAATGACCGGGCTCCCAGGACTTTACTGATCAACTCTGGATATGCCTTGCTCGTTACGGCACTTACAGCACTCCTGCTCTGGGGCATCCTGCGCCTCTTTTTCTGGCTCAATGTCTTGGCCCAGAAAAGAATAATGGCCCGCGTTGAACGGCTGGAAAGCAAATCCCATTACATCATCGATGCTGAGCAGATTGGTGATATGCTTGGCGGTTTGCTCAAGACGGTAAAAGTGGTGGCCATGCTGTTGGTCATCTACTTCTATCTGAACCTGGTGCTCGGCCTCTATCCCTGGACCCGTCTTTTTGCGCAATACCTTTTTGCACTTACCTTTGACCCGCTGCGCACCATCGGCCTTGGGCTTCTAAAGGCGCTGCCAAATATCTTTTTTCTCGTCATACTCTTTTTCATAATCCGCTATATCCTGAAAATGATCCGCTTATATTTTGTTGGTATCGATCAGGGCAGAATTCAGGTAAAGAACTTTGAACGGGAGTGGGGGTTGCCAACTTACAAGATCGTGCGTCTCCTGATCATATCATTTGCGGTGATTGTGGCATATCCCTATATTCCGGGCTCAAGTTCGGATGCCTTCAAGGGTGTTTCCATCTTTCTCGGGGTTATCTTTTCCCTTGGTTCCTCTTCGGTCCTGTCGAATATCATTGCCGGGTATACCATAACCTATCGGCGTGCCTTCAAGCTCGGCGACCGTATCATGATCAATGATCTAACAGGTGACGTTGTGGATAGAAGTGTGCTCGTTACCCGCCTGCGTTCATTGAAAAATGAAGAGATAGTGATCCCCAATTCCATTGTACTCAACAGTGATATCATCAACTACAGCACCGAGGCGGTCTCAAATGGGCTTATCCTGCACACCACTGTGGGTATCGGTTACGAGGTGCCATGGCGCCAGGTGGAAGCCATACTGCTGCTGGCAGCCGAGCGCACGAAAGGCCTCAGAACCGAGCCTAAGCCTTTCGTTCTGCAGCAGTCCCTGGGTGATTTTGCCGTCAACTACGAGTTGAATGTTTACATCGATGATGTCAAACACATGATACAGCTTTATTCTGCCCTGCACCGGAATGTTCTCGATGTGTTCAACGAGTACAACGTTCAGATCATGACCCCGAATTATGAGCGTGACACTGAACAGCCAAAGGTAGTGCCACCGGATCAGTGGTATACTCCGCCTGCGAAAAAAACACCCGATAAGGCAGGAAAGAGTTGAGACATAGTACTTTTGCGCCATAACAGCAGATTGGGGGCTGTTTGCGCATCTCTGCCTTTTAGTGCTTTTACTATTAACAGAGGTTGGCGAACGTTGAAACCTTGACGCCTCAGGTCCTTGACCCCTTTCTTTAAATCTTCATCATCCTGAGCACCAGAATTCCCATTTCATAAAGCAGGTACAAGGGACCGCCCATGAGCAGCATGTTAACGATATCCGGTGTCGGGGTAAGGAGAGCAGCCATGATGCTGATTATGAGTACTGCGTAGCGACGATGCTTTGCAAAGGTCTGGCGGGAACAGATTCCGACCTTGGCGGCAAAGACCATGAATATGGGAAGCTCGAAAATAATGCCGAATGCCAGGATGAAGATGGTGACAAAGTTTACGAAACGGCTGATGGAGATCACCGGTTTGAGCTGGGCGGATTGGAAGCCGAGAAGGAATTTGACCCCGTAGGGCAGGGTGATGAAATAACAGAACCCTGCGCCAAGGTAGAAAAGGACTGTGGTAAAGAAAACAAACCAGGCAAGGGTTGATTCTTCCAGCTTGAAAGGCTTGCCAAGTGCCATCCAAAGGCAGTAAAGGATGCCGGGCATAAGAACAAATAGGGTAACAAAAAAAGACAGCTTGACGTGGGCCAGAAAGGGTTCAGCCACGGTAAAGAAGGCCAGCTGCTGGCTGAGGTGATTCTGCAAACCTGCCAGCACTGTCGAAGAGAGCACATAAAGGAGCGCTGTGCCAATAATGATGGCTGCACCGAGCAATCTGACGGACTTGCGGAGTTCTGAAAGGAATATGATGAGGTTGCTGTTTATTTCCAAGGGTAATGTAATTAGTTCAATAATGAATTACTAAAATATAGTTAACTCTATCCTTATGTAATAAAAAAACCTATTTTATAGTTCTTTTTCTTTGCTTTCCCTAATGAAAAAAATGAAAAACAAAGAGCAGCCGATCACGTGGTCTGCTTTTGGTAGACTGTTCTGTTCTCCTCGGTTGTGTGAAATGACCTTGAATTCAGTTTCGCATTTTATGTAAAAGAAAATATTTCAGAGTGCTTGCCAAATTGGTCGGTAAAAGTAAAAGATAGCAGCGTGGACTCAGGGGGTAAAATTCATTACTCCAATACTCCAACACTCCGGTATTTTGACACTTCATTACTCCAGTTTTCTCGTAAATTACCATTTACAGATTGACAGCAAGAAGCTGTTTCACTAATAGTATTTGCCTGAACAAAGATCAACTTTCACCTAACAAATTGCGGTTTAATAAAAACAAGGGCGGATGATTATGCTTGAGTTGCGTTTCACACGAGAGAACCTGGAACTTGTCAAGGAGAAGACAAAACTGCGCGGCATTGAGGACTCCAGGATTGAAGATTTTGCAGCTGTAGATCTGCAAAGGCGCAAACTGCTTTCTGAACTGGAGAGCCTGCGCAATAAACGCAAGACGGTGTCGAGTGAAATTGCAGAACTCAAAAAGCAGAACAAGGATGCCGAGCCCCTGATCCTTGAAATGCGCGAGGCAGGAGAGCGCATCAAGGACCTGGAAAAGCGTGTTGGCGTCATTGAAGAAAATCTGCAGGATATTGTCATGGGGATTCCCAACCTTTGTGATGATTCGGTACCGGTTGGCAAAGACGACACTGATAATATTGAAGTAAAAAAATGGGGCGGGATCCCGGAATTTGCCTTTGACCCAAAACCACATTGGGAGATCGGCGAGAAGCTCGATATTCTTGATTTTGAGCGGGCTGCAAAACTCTCCGGGGCACGCTTTGCCATCTTGAAAGGACTTGGTTCCAGGCTCGAACGGGCTCTCATAAACTTTATGCTGGACCTTCATACCCAGAAGCATGGTTATGTTGAGGTGCTGCCGCCCTTTTTGGTCAATTCCGCTTCCATGACCGCAACGGGACAGCTGCCGAAATTCGAGGCAGACCTTTTCAAGATCAGCGGCTGGGATTTTTACCTGATCCCTACGGCCGAGGTTCCGGTTACCAATATCCACCGGGATGAGACCCTGGCGGAAAAAGAGCTGCCAATAAAGTATTGTGCCTATACGCCCTGTTTCCGTTCCGAGGCCGGATCATACGGCAAGGATACGAGGGGGCTTATCAGGCAGCACCAGTTTGACAAGGTGGAACTGGTAAAGTTCACCCGGCCTGAAGATTCTTTTGATGAACTCGAATCTTTGCTGGCTGATGCCGAGGAAGTGCTGCAGCTCCTGAAACTGCCATACCGGGTGGTGACACTGTGCAGCGGCGACCTCGGATTCTCGGCTACCAAGACCTATGACATTGAGGTGTGGATGCCGGCCCAGCAAAAGTACCGGGAGATTTCGTCGTGCAGCAACTTTGGGGATTTTCAGGCCAGAAGGGGAGGAGTGCGTTACAGGCCGCGCGACAGCAAGAAAAGTGTTCTGGTGCATACCTTAAACGGCAGCGGCCTTGCTGTCGGTCGGACCCTGGCGGCCATTCTGGAGAATTTTCAGCGTGCTGACGGCTCCATTCTTCTGCCGGACATCCTGGAGCCCTATTTTGAAAAGAGATTTTAACTGATTTCGATCTGGTTGCGGCCTTTTTTCTTGGCCTGGTAAAGAGCGATGTCGGCCCTGCTGATAACTGCAGTGCTGCTGGTATCGTTATCCAGGGCCTGACTGATGCCTATACTTATGGTGAAATGAATGGTTTGTTTTTCATAGGTAACGGACATCTCCTCAATCCTGGCCCTGAAGCGTTCAGCGATTATGGCAGCTCCCAGGCTTGGCGTATTCTGCAGCAGGACAATAAATTCAACACCCCCGTACCTGGCAAACAGGTCAGATTGACGTAGATTATCCTTACAAAATATCACAAACTCTTTGAGGACAGCATCGCCGGCATCGTGACCGTATTTCTCATTGATCTCTTTGAATTTGTCGATGTCAATATGAAGGACAGATAATTTTGTCTTGTACCTTTTGGCAATGGAAAATGCCTGGTCAAATATCTGCATGAAGTGCCTTCTGTTGTAGGCACCTGTTAAGGTATCCATTTCAGAGAGTTCTTGCAGCCGCTCTTCCAGGTTTTTCGTTTCAGTTATATTGAGGGACAGCCAGATGACGGAATGTACTTCATTGGCTCTGTCTTTTATGGGGTAGACCCGTCCTTCAAACCATTGATTCTTTTTTGAACTGTCCGGGGGAGAACCTGTAATACCATCTGGATTAAGCTGGTATTCGATAATTTTCAGAGAGTTGTCTGCTATCGCGGCAGATATTGTCTGCATAAACGTATCAGCAAGGTTTTCGGGCAGAACCTCGTGGAGGTGTTTGCCTTTGAGAAATTTACCGCTGTGATAAAGTGACCGTTCCTGGCCACCTATGACATCCAGGTATTTGCCGAACTCGTCTATGACAAAAATTGGGTCCGGCAAAGCCCTGGCAGTCGATTGGAGTTGTTGCTCGACGGCAAAAAAGTTTTGTTCAACCGCTTGAAGTTTTTCCCAGATATCCATATCGGCAACCTAAATGCAATTTATGACATTGATTTACTATGACAGATTCAATTTTATTTACAACTGCCTTAATTAAAAAACAACTGACAATAAAGAGGCAAACGTTACTCAAGGGCCAGTTGGATTAGTCGGTCAAGAAGCGCCGGAAAATCCAGGCCGGCAGCAGCAGCACCCTGGGGCAGCAAGCTTGTCGGAGTCATCCCCGGAATGGTGTTTGTTTCGAGCACGTAAATGTCATCACCGCTGACAATCATATCCGTACGGCTGTACCCCCGAAGCTGCAGAGCATGGTGCGCGGCAAGGGCATAATTCTGGGCCCTGATCGTAATTGCCTCCTCGAGGTCTGCCGGACATATCTCCTGTGAGGCCCCTGGCCGGTACTTGGCTTCGTAATCAAAGAATTCATATGCATCACCCGGGATAATTTCAACCAGAGGCAGGGCGGTCAGCTCATCGTTGCCGATAACACCTCCGGTTATTTCCCGGCCTGCTATAAACTCCTCGACCATAACCTGTCGGTCAATGGCAAAAGCCTTTTTTAAGCCTTCGGCAATATCATCTTCAGAACGGGCAATGGTCATGCCGAGACTTGATCCCTGGCTGGCCGGTTTTATGACCATAGGCAGCCCCAGCTGGCCCAGAATTTTACTCGGGTTGTCAATATCCTCTTTTGAAGCCATATACCATTCAGGAACTTTCAGACTTGCGTTGCGGTAGAGGATCTTGGACAGGTTTTTGTCCATGGCAATGGCGCTGCCCAGCACCCCGGAGCCCTGGTAGGGAATGGCAAGAAGATCAAGAAAACCCTGTACGGTGCCATCTTCACCAAAAGGGCCATGCAGGAGGATAAAGGCGGCATCCAGCCTGTCGGATTCAGTTGCCAGTTTTGCTAGATCTGTTGCCGGGTCGTAGCGTTTTACATCATACTTTTGGGGATCCAGAGCTTTGGCAACTTCTTCCGCTCCTTTTAAAGAGACCTCTCTTTCTCCTGATTTCCCACCGGCAAGCAAGGCAAGTCGTATTTTTTTCATAATAAACACCTTGTGCAATAAATGATTTATTTATGCAGGATACTAGTTTCGAACATACTTTTCAATTGGCAATTGACCGTTGACTTTTGGACCATATTCTTTCATAACAGATACCTGGATCCGTGACGGAAAATTGCTTAAAACTGGTTGAGCCCCTTGTTTTCAGCTGATACGGTTAAAAACAGCGTCTGTCCTGCATGGGAAACCATAGGAGAACCGATTCTTTTTTAACCTTCTGATATCTCTGAAGGTTCACTGATTCAGGATACAGTTAGATGAAGAAGAATATTCTGAAAAAAATACGGGCGATCGTGGGTGACGCGCACCTAACGACTGCCCGGGAAGATCTCATGTGCTATTCATATGATAGCACCGGTATGGAATATATGCCCACCGCTGTAGCGTTTCCCGGTTCTGCTGTGGAAATAAGTTCCATTATGGAGCTCGCCAATAAGGAGCTTTTTCCGGTAATTCCCCGCGGTGCCGGTACAGGAATGACTGGAGGATCCCTGCCGATACAGGGTGGTCTGGTACTGGTCATGAGCCGCCTGAACAGAATCCTTGAGGTAGATGTGGAGAACCAGGTGGCAGTTGTTGAACCTGGTGTGATCACGGGGCAATTCCAGGCTGCAGTTAAAAAAGAGGCTCTTTTTTATCCACCTGACCCTGCCAGCCGTGATTTCTGCACCATGGGAGGCAATGTCGCGGAATGTTCCGGCGGGCCCAGCGCCGTCAAATACGGGGTAACCAGGGATTACGTGCTTGGCCTGGAGGTTGTCTTGCCGGACGGCCGCCTCATGCATACCGGGGTCCGCACCGCAAAGGGGGTTGTGGGCTATGATCTTACCCGGCTTTTTATCGGATCCGAGGGTACTCTGGGCATTATCACAAAAATTGTCGTCAGGCTGCTGGCTCTACCAACCCACAAGAAGACATACCTTGTATTGACCGACAGCCTTCGGCAGGCCGCAATGCTTGTGTCAGAGATACTTAAAAGGGGTATTTTGCCCAATACCCTGGAATACATGGACCAGACGGCCCTGCATGTAGTCAGAGAGTACCTTTCCCTTGAACTGCCGCAAAGCACCAGGGCCTTGCTCCTGGTTGAAGTGGACGGCGATGAGAACTCTACCGAGGAACAGGGGAAAAAGTTCCTCGGAATGCTGGCAGACCGGCGGACATACCCGGGTATTCTCGAGGTCAGACAGGCTCATAATGAGAAGGAAGTCGATGATCTTTGGAAGGCCAGGCGCTCCATTTCTCCGGCTACATATAAACTGCGGCCTCACAAGATATCCGAGGATGTGGTGGTGCCGAAAACAAAAATTCCACAGCTCGTTGATTTTACCGAAAAGCTCTCCAGGGAGTTGGGTATTATCATCCTCACATTCGGGCATGCGGGAGACGGTAACATTCATGTCAATATCATGGTGGACAAGGATAACCAGGAAGAATACCAAAAAGGTCAAACAGCAAAAAGATTGTTATTTGAACATGTAATGTCCCTATCCGGCACTTTGTCGGGAGAACATGGCATCGGTATTACCAAGGCACCCTATCTGTCCCTGGAACTTGACGAAACATCCCTGGCGCTTATGCAGAGCATCAAAAGTGTGTTTGACCCCAACAATATTTTGAATCCTGGAAAGATTTTTAGTACAAAAAGCCATTGACAGAAATTGCTTTTGCCTTTAATATCTCCGACTTTCGTCTTGGAAATATATTGTAATTTTATAATAATTTTGTTATTTTAATAAGTTGCTAACCATTATTAATACCATGTGGAGACAAAATGATAGAAGTTGAAGTAAGAGGTGATATTGAATATGCCATTCGTCAGTTGAAGAAAAAGCTGCAGATGGATGGCATCAAGCGTGAATTGAAGCGCCGTGAGTACTACGAAAAACCGAGTGAGAAAAAGCGCCGGAAGCAGGCTGAAGCCAAGCGGAAAATGCGCAAATTCAGGCATCGTAAGGCGTAGAATATATTCGTCAGAATCATGCCCGCCTCCATTGCATATGAATAAAGCCAATGGCTGACAGGGCGAGAAAAAAATCTGAGAAGCGCTCCCTTGCAAAGGGGGTCGCAAGTAGACCCTCCTCAAAGCAGCATTCGTTATATTCCTACCAGGACCTATTTCTTAAGTATTTATCTGCTGCACGCCGTCTGGCGCCCAACACCTATAACAAGGCCTACCGATACGACCTCAATACGTTTGCAGATTTTCTTCAGAAACAGTCCATTGAAGACCTGCAGCATATAGACAAGTCTACTGTCAGGGATTATGTCTCCTGGTGCAGAAAAAAAAATCTTTCATCTCGCTCCATTTCCAGGAGGATATCAACCCTGAGGGGATTTTTCAGATTCCTGCTGGCTGAAAACCATATCGACGCCGATCCGACCTCCATGATAGACCATCCCAAGCAAGGGAGGGTTCTGCCGAAAACTCTCACTATCGGGGAAGTTGATGCTCTCCTGACTGTTTCAGAAACACTGGACCGGGGCAATCCCCTTGCTGCCAGAAATCATGTAATGCTTCATCTTCTCTATGCCACAGGACTGCGGGTTTCAGAACTGGTCAAACTGCCGCTTGTAAGTTTCAACCGCCACAGCGGCAACCTGCGGGTACTTGGCAAAGGGAGCAAGGAAAGGCTTGTGCCCATCGGTGAACAGGCCAGCCAGCTGCTCGAGGAATACCTGGATCATATTCGGCCGTGCCTGCTGCAAGGCAAAACAAGCCCGGCACTTTTCGTTACCATGCGGGGAAAAGCCATGACCAGGACCCGCTACTGGCAGATATTAAAGGATACGGGCCTGCAGGCAGGGATAAAAAAGGAGATAAGTCCCCACGCGCTCAGGCATTCCTTCGCCACCCATCTCCTGGAAAACGGTGCCGACCTGCGTTCGGTGCAACTCATGCTGGGACATTCCGATATATCTACAACCCAGCTTTATACCCATGTTGAGCACAGTCGGCTCAAATCCATTCACAAAAAATTCCATCCGCGGGGCTGATTGTCCAGGGTCTAAAGTTCTCAATTTGGCGGTTGGCAATTGTGCCGCTATTAGATAAGATTTTTATAAATATTGAAAATTGAAGAGTGAAGAGTGAAGATTATCAGTATATTAGATTACAGATAATTGACAGAAGATTCTTACCCTATTAATTTTCAATCTTCAATTTCTCAAATCTTCAATTTGTTTTATCGTTAAAACAATGGAAGTCATAACCACCCACATGAATGCTGACTTTGACAGCCTTGCCTCCATGGTGGCTGCCAAGAAGTTCTATCCTGATGCGGTTATGTCATTTGCCGGTTCCCAGGAAAAGAACATCAGGGACTTCTTTGCCCAGTTCAGTCATTATTTCCTCGATTTCAAGCGCCAGAAAGAGATCCCCCTCAACAAGGTCACGAAACTCATCATTGTTGATGCGCGCCAGGCCAGCCGTATCGGGAATTTTGCCAAGTGTTTGAAAAACCCGGGCATTGAACTCCATATATACGATCATCACCCCGATACACCGAATGATCTGAAGGGTGATGTTGAAGTCATCAGGCCGGTTGGTTCCACGTCGACTATTTTTGTCCAGTTGTTCCGCGAAAAGGGAATATCCGTCACCGATGATGAGGCAACACTTCTTGCCATGGGTATTTACGAGGATACCGGATCATTTAACTATGCAGCCACAACGCCTGCTGATCTTGAAGCAGCATCCTGGCTCCTGGAGCAGGGAGCCAATCTGCATACAGTATCCCAGTCTATTGCCAGGGAACTTACAGTTTATCAGCTGGGTCTTTTAAATGACCTTATCAAGTCGGCAATAAATTATACCATACAGGGGATTGAAATCGTCGTGACCAAGATGGCTCTTACCGAGTACGTGGATGAATTTGCTCTGCTGGTTCGACGCTTCATGGTCATGGAAAACTTAAATGTGCTCTTTGCCCTTGCGGGCATGGAGGACAGGATCTATCTCATTGCCCGCAGCCGGATGCCGGAGGTCAACGTAGGAGAGATCGCCAGGGACTTCGGCGGTGGCGGTCATGCTTCTGCCGCCTCTGCCACGGTCAAGGACATGACCATGGTACAGGCTGAGGAAAAGCTTATACGTCTTCTCAACAAGTATGTCCGCCCCCAGAGCCTGGCCGGAGAATTGATGTCGCATCCGGTTATTACCGTGCCGCCGGACATATCCATAAAAAATGCCAACCAGGTACTGACCCGTTACAATATTACAGTACTGCCTGTGGTTCAGGATAAGTCCAAGCTGCTTGGTATAATTTCCCGGCGAGTTGCAGAAAAGGCCATTTTTCACAACCTGGGAAATCTTCCTGTCAGCGACTATATGACAACGGATGTTGCCACCCTGCCGAGTGCAGCATCCCTGGCCGATATCCAGGAATTGATCATTGAACACCGTCAGCGCCTGATCCCCGTTGTGGATAAGGACGAATTGCAGGGTGTTATTACCCGCACGGACCTGCTTAACCTGCTTATCAATGACCCGGCGCATCAGCCCAAGAACCTGATTGCTGCTGATGACCGTTCCTATATCGAGCGGCACAGGAATGTCAACAGCCAGATTGTCGAGTTTCTGAACAAGGAGGTTATTATCCTGCTGCGGACCATCGGTGAGGTGGCGGAAAAAAATGGATTTACCGCCTATGCTGTTGGCGGGTTTGTCCGTGATCTTCTCTTGCGCATAAAAAACCTGGATCTGGATATTGTCGTGGAGGGAGACGGCATCAGATTCGCCAAGCAGCTTGCCGAGTACTTTGGAGGCGCTGTCCGCACCCATGAAAAATTCAGCACAGCGCTGGTCATTATGCCGGATGGTTTCAACATAGATGTGGCAACTGCCAGGCTTGAATATTATGAGTATCCTGCAGCCATGCCGACTGTCGAACTTTCCTCCCTGAAACTGGATCTGTACCGCCGCGATTTTACCATGAATGCCATGGCCATTAATTTGAATCCGGATACATTCGGCACCCTGGTCGATTACTTCAACTGCCAGACAGATATAAAGGAGCGCCGCATCCGCATCCTGCACAACCTGAGCTTTGTGGAAGATCCCACCCGCATTTTTCGAGCAATTCGTTTTGAACAGCGGATGGGGTTCACCATTGGCAAGCACACGGAAAAACTCCTGAAAAACGCTGTCAAAATGAACCTGTTCAACCGTTTTTTCGGGAACCGCTGTTTTACCGAGCTGAAGCTTATATTTTCAGAAGAAAATCCGATCCCGGCCATACGCAGAATGGCTGAATTCGACTTGCTGAAATTTATCCTGCCCGGACTTAAATTTGATAAGCGTATGGAGAAGAACCTGAATGAAATCCAGCGAGCCATAGCCTGGTATAAACTGCTTTACCTGGATGAGCCCTTCCAGCAGTGGCAGGTGTACCTTTTTGCCATACTGGCAGACTCGTCATACAGTGATCTGAAGATTTTCTGCATGAAGTTTGAATTTCCGGAGCGGCACAAAAAAGAGCTTTTGAAAGAAAAGGAAGCCACTGACAAGATTCTTAGGGAATTGGGCAGGAGCAGGAGATTGAGTAACAGCGAGATCTACTGGCTTCTCCAGGAGCGCAGCCATGAAAGCCTGCTCTATCTCATTGCCATGGCCAGGAAGAAAACAGCGAAGAAGGCTGTTTCACATTTTGTTACCCACCTGCGGCATTATAAAACCCTTATTCACGGAGCGGATCTGAAGAAAATGGGTTACAAGAGCGGACCAATCTATAAGACGATCCTGAACCATTTGCTGGAGGCTAAACTTGACGGGGTGGTGGAAACCAAGGCAGATGAAATCGCCTTCATCAGGAGCAATTATCCCCTGAAAAAACAGAAGGGCGGATCCTAGTATTTGTCATTGGTCATGATGCTGCGGCCCAATTTTTAGCGGTCTTTCTTTTCCCGCTCTTCCTTGGGTATGAAGGGCCTGTGCTTCGGACCGACATAAATCTGGCGCGGCCGGCCTATACGCCAGTTGGGGTCATCCCACATTTCTTTCCAGTGCGCAATCCAGCCCGGCAGCCGGCCGAGGGCAAACATTACCGTGAACATATTGCTCGGGATTCCTATGGCCCGGTAGATAATACCGCTGTAAAAGTCGACATTGGGATAGAGGTTGCGCTCAATGAAAAATTCGTCATTCAATGCCACCTCTTCCAGCTCCTTTGCGATGTCAAGCAGCGGGTCAGAAACATTTAAGGCTTCAAGGACATCATCGCAGGCCTTTTTGATGATTATGCTCCTGGGATCATAACTCTTATATACCCTGTGGCCAAACCCTACGAGCCGGAATGGGTCATCGGGGTTTTTGGCACGATCGATATAGGTCTGGTAATCGCCGTCGGATGCATAGATGTCTTCGAGCATCTCAACAACTGCCTGGTTGGCACCGCCGTGCAGCGGCCCCCAGAGGGCACTGATGCCGGCAGAGATTGAAGCGTAGAGATTAACCCTGGCGCTGCCTACAAGACGGACTGTCGAAGTGGAGCAGTTCTGTTCATGGTCGGCGTGCAGGATAAGGATCTTGTTTAAGGCTGCGACAACCTCATCATTTATCACATAGGGCTTGACAGGCGAATCAAACATCATATTAAGAAAGTTGGCGCAGTAGGAAAGATCATGGCGCGGATACACCAGGGGCCAGCCCATGGATTTCTTGTAGGTAAAGGCGGCAATGGTACGCACCTTGGAGATGAGGCGCGTGGCCATGATGTCAATATCTTCAATTGGATTTTCAGCCATTTCAGGGTAAAAGTTGGATAACGAGTTGACCATGGAAGACAGGATGGCCATGGGAGCCGTATTGGGCGGGAAATGATCGAAAAAGTGGATCATATCCTCATGGATCAGGGCAAAACGGCCAAGGAGATTACTGAAGTGCTGGTATTCATCAGCAGTGGGAAGATGGCCGTGAAGCAGCAGGTAGGCAACTTCCACAAAGGAACAGTTTTCAGCCAGATCTTCAATGGCGTAGCCCCTATAATTCAGAATGCCTTTTGAACCCTCTAAATAGGTGATCTCGCTGGTACAGGACCCGGTGTTCATGTAGCCGCTGTCCAGGGTGATATAACCTGTTTCCTGGCGCAGCTTCCTGATATCAATAGCTTTTTCTCCCTCCGTGCCTTCAATGATAGGGAGGGAGTATTTCTCGCCTTCAATAGTCAGTTCTGCTATTTTATTAGTAACAAATTTATCAATCATAACTGTCAACCTTACCTGTCTTTTAAGTGGGGATTAGAACAATAATGGTGTAGCGTATCGTGTTGATTCAGCGTAAAGCTTCACCTGCACCGGTGAACACCAGAAAGAAAATATTTCTGCGGCCCGGGATGACTTTTAGATATAAAATATTTACTATAGAAGAAAATAAATATTCGAGCAACTATTTAGACTTGGAAGAAAAAATTGATGTTTCCTGAAGATGCAAGTTATGTGGAAAAGGAAATATATTTCCGCGAAAAGGTCACCATTTACCCTGTTTCCTGTGAGCTCCTGGCCAATGGGCGCTCGGATATACAGTGGCTTGAGGCGGTGCTGGCAGGTGGGGCCAGGATAGTCCAGCTTCGGGACAAGCATTCTGACGACCTGACACTGTATCGCAAGGCTTTGGTTTTCAGAGAAAAGACGAGCGAAGCCGGAGCCCTGTTTATCGTTAACAACCGTGTTGACATTGCCCTGCTGACAAATGCTGATGGTGTTCATCTGGGCAATACCGATCTGCCGGCCCAGGAAGTTAGAAAACTGGCTCCTGGACTTATTATAGGTGTTTCGTGCAACACGCCGGAACAGGTCGTTAGCGTCAAGGAACGCGGGGCCTCTTACTTTAATATCGGGCCGCTTTACACTACTGAAACAAAAAAAAATCTGACGCCTTTTCTCGGCCCGGATGTCATAAAGACATTTGCCTCGCTGTGCGACCTGCCGTTTACCGTGATGGGCGGCGTGAAACTGGATCATATCCCGGGGCTGCTTGCACGAGGAGCACGTCGTATTGCCGTGGTTACGGCTTTGACACAGGCCAAGGATATTGCTGCGGAAACAAGGCGCTGGATCGAAGCGATTGACAAGGCATCCGCAATAACCGGATGAACGGATGTGATTAATGGAGAGTTTTTAATGGACACCCCGAAATCATTAGCTGACCGCAAGAAAGATATACAATTTCTTATGAAGTATGCGGTTCCGGAAGCGCAGGTGAAAAGCGCCCACGCGCTGCTGGACAAATATGACACTGATATTATTGCCTTGAATCTGCTGCACAGTTTCTATATCAACCTGCCCGAAGGCATGGATGACTCGGTTACCGGCATACGGTTGCTTACCCGCCGGCAGGGGGTATTCCTGCTCAGTGTATCCACCGGGAACTCCATGCAGTATCTCTACCTGGCGAACAGGGAAGCCGCCCATATCATCGGCACCCTGGCTGAGGGCATTATCGACCGGAAGCTTCTTGATTTTTTGGGTTATGCTGATAACAAGGAGGTTCTGGCCCTTACAGGAAAACCTGAAATGCTGCAGGAATACGAGCCGCACACACTTGACCCGAACCTGTGCCCGTCATGCCATGTTGCTGTGGGAGAGTTTCATACCCTTGGCTGCCCGGTTGAGATCTGTCCCTGGTGCAACGGCCAACTGACTTATTGCAACTGCAGGTTCACTCGGTTGGATGTCGATGCCATGGACAAGGTGGCGCACATAGAAAAGCTGCGTGAACTTCTGGAGGAGGTCGGCCGCATAGCCTTTAAAAAGGAAGACAGTCCTGGCTATCCTACCATTGGTGATGAATAGCTTTCAGCAATTGAAGATTTGACAAATTGAAAATTGAAGATTTTTTGAAAAATGAAAACCAAAATTTATAAGATGTAACGAAATGTTCAGGGAAAAGATATAACACCCTCCCTTAATTACACCCAACAATTTTCAATCTTCAATTTCTCAAATCTTCAATTTTACTTAAGCTTCTGCAGGAACTTGTAAAATTCTGAATCAGATGAGATGACCAGGTTAGTATTCTGGCCCACCGCTGTCTTATAGCTCTCCAGGCTTTTGGTGAACGAGTAGAATTCAGGATCCTGGTTATAGGCATCGGCATAGATTTTTGCTGCCTCTGCATCTGCCTTGCCCTTGATCTCTTCAGCCTCACGATTTGCAGTGGAGAGAATTACTTTCAGTTCCTTTTCCACCTTACCCATGATCTCGGCCTTCTGGCCTTCACCCTGCGACCGTTTTTCAGCAGCTATCCTCTTACGTTCTGAAATCATGCGGTCATAAACCTTGAGACGTACTGTTTCAATATAGTTAACCCGTTTGAACAAAACATCTACGAGTTCAATTCCATATTTGGGAGTGATCTTGGAGGCAGTCTCATGGATCATGGCCGAAATATTATCGCGGCCATACTTCAGCGTTTCGAATTCTACAGCGGAATTCGTCATGGTTTCAGGTGAAAAATCAGAGCTTCTGATGATCTCCACCAGGTCATTTTTGTTCACCAGGTCGCGTACTGTACCATCAATGATATCATCCAATATGGTCTGGGCCCTGGTTTCGTTATTAACTGCCTGCAAAAACACAAGGGCGTCAGTGATACGCCAGCGGGCTGTGACGTCAAGATAAACAAAGGTCTTGTCATTGGTGGGGATCTGGTTGGGGTCGCCGTCCCAGATAAGGATCTTTTTCTCAAAGAAAGTGGCTTCCTGGATATAGGGGGTCTTGAAATGCAGTCCCGCTTCTGTAACTGGCTGGCCGACAGGACGGCCGAACTGGGTGATGACCGCCTGCTTGCCTTCTTCAAGGAAATAGAAGCCGTTGGCAACTGTTACAATCAAGGCAATAACTATGATTATGCCGATGGTTCGTATTATTTTATTCACCTGCGTACCTCTTGTATTATGTTGGTAATAGCATATTTGCTTATTTTTGTTTACTGCCGCTGATGTCCAGGAACGGCAGAATGGAGCGCTGGTCCTTGTCAATTACATAAATATTTTTGACAGTGGGCAGGACATCCTGCAAGGTTTCCAGGTACATCCTCTGCCGGGTTACATCCTTGGCAGCCTGGTACTCTTTCATGACGGCCAGGAAACGGGCTGTTTCACCCTTACTTTCGTTGACCCGCTGCACTGAATACCCCCGGGCCTGTTCAACAATCTTTTTGGCATCACCGCTGGCCTTGGGAATAACCTTGTTGTATGCTTCCTCCGCCTCATTGACCAGCCGTTTCATATCCTGGTCCGCTTCGTTGACCTCGTTGAAGGCTGGCTTAACCGCGTTGGGCGGATTGACATCCTGCAACTGGACCGTCACAATGTCAACCCCGGCCTCGTAGCTGTCAAGAACAGCCTGCAGTTCAGCTGCCGAAGAGCCTGCCAGGATTTCCCGGTTGCTGAGAACATAATCAAAATCCATGTTGCCCACGGTCCTGCGGATAGCGGTTTCAGTTATGTCGCGTAACGCCTGCCTGACATCCTGGACCTTGAAGAGGAAATTAAACGGATCACGCACCTTGTACTGGACGATCCACTCAACATCGATAACATTTTTATCAGCGGTCAGCATGAGCGACTCAGAATCATAACCTTCTTTCGAGTACACGGTCTGGCGCGCAGGTACCTTCGTACGGAAGCCGAATTCCTCTTTACGCACATTTTCAATGTCCACCTTGGTAACAGAGTCCATAAGGGGGATCTTGAAGTTAAGGCCAGGAGAAGCGGTCTTGCTGTATTTGCCGAAGCGCAGGACCACGCCGCGTTCACCCGGCTTGATGGTGTAAAACGAGGAGTAGACGGCCTGGATCACTATCACGATAAGAATGATAATGAAAAGTTTGCCGATACCGCCAAACAATCCTTTGGGAGGCCCTCCGACAGGAGTTTCACCGCCTTCTTCTCCAGGGGGGGCGCCGCTGCCGCCGCCCCCGAAGGTTTGTTTGAGTTTCTTCAGAAGTTCCGCGATAAAATCTTCAGGCGATGGAGTCCTTCCACCTTTGCCCCAAGGGGACTGTTCGTCCTGCCAAGCCATAGTGTTTCCTCTCTTTGCTCTATTTTCATTAACCGTAAAAGCAATATGTTTGCTTTTGCCGGAAAGTCATAGGTCAGTAATTATTAATTTGAACAATTTAATACGATTATACCCGATTCTCCCAGATTAGATAGGTGATTTCAAGTATTATTTTTTTTTACTTTGTGGTCAATTCGCTCTCCCAGTAATGGGAAAACCAAGTTTGACTTTCTACAGGGCCGCGTTGAATTCGTCTCTGAACATGGCAATGCTGCCGTTATCATCTGCCACCAGGGAGAGGTGGTCAGCACATGTCTGGCGCAGCTTGTCCGCCAGCCCGGCTTCCGCATCTCTTTTTAAATGCCTGCTCATGAACAGAGTAGATCAAAGGGATGTCTTCAGGGTTTTCATGTCGAATGACAATCACAGGTTACTCGCGTATCAGTGAATAGTAAAGTTTTTTCTCCAGCAACTGGGATGAGTTGCCAATATGAACAATTTGTCAGCTCATGGCCAACCACCAGCACAAGCCGACAATTGCCAGGCTGGCAATAAAAAGGTTTGTCTGCAGCGATGTTTTACTGATCAGTATGCGTTGAGAGGGCATGAAAACCAGGAGGCCGCCGAGAGCTGCACCGGCAAGAAGTCCGAAAAAATGGGCGCCGAGATCGGTCCGCGGACCGCCTGCGCCCAGAAAGGCCAGCAACCCTGCGCCTGCAGCCAGGGGCAAGAGGATTTCTTTCAGTGCGGCAGAGCGTTTGCTTATTGCCTGGTACCCGGATAGGATGCCGATTGTCCCAAAAACTGCCGTTGAAAAGCCTACAGAATTGTGGGAATTTCCATGCAGAAGTATGTTCATTAAATTACCCAGAGTGCCTGAAGCCAGGATGAGAAACCAGCCCAGGCCGTTGCCGAGCAAGCGGCAGAGGAAATGAACCAGGACACCACCAATAAGGATATTGCCCACGAGGTGCACTACATCGGCGTGCAGGGTGAGGGCGGTTACCAGCCGATACCATTGCCCGTGCTCAAGAATCTGCCTGCCTGAAACCGCTCCCTCTGAGAACCACGCATTACCATCAGACCATGGTCCGGTGACGACATAGAAAATAACCAGCGCGCCCATCATCAGGATTGTTGGAGGCTGGTATTTGGTCAGGACAGGAAGGGACAGGTTCTTTTTAGGGCTGTAGGGAGGCCAGTCGCTGTTCTCTTCCATGAAGGCTGCGATTTCCCGTAGAGCCCTGTGCTCGTGCAGCGGCGAAACCTTGATGACCCAGCTGCGTTTTTCAAACTCGATGACGCTTGGGATATTTGCGGCTCTTAAAACCAGGGACCACTGCTCAGCCTGTTGACGGCTGGCCGGCAGGCCGATTGTCGAGGTCATTAAAAGTTCAGACATTGTATAGTAGCCATTAACTCTTCATCAGAGTGGTGTCGGCAAAGAAAACAAAAAAAAGTCGCACTTTGCAACTACATTCAGAAAGTACAAGTAAACATGGAGCTTTCGCTTGTCAAAAAACAATCTTATATTAAAAATGGGTAAGGGGTCCACATGATAACCACAACACGCACAAAAAAAGGCTCACGTTCCTTGATCGATTTTTAACCCTGTGGATATTTTCAGCTATGTTTGCAGGAGTTATGGGTGGCTGGCTGTACCCGGGCATCCGTGATGTCATCAATATCTTTCAGGTAGGCACTACCAATATTCCCATAGCTATCGGCCTGATCCTCATGATGTACCCCCCTCTTGCCAAGGTGCGCTATGAAAAGCTGCATGAGGTGTTCAGAAATTTAAGGGTTCTTATGCTATCCCTGGTGCAGAACTGGATAATTGGCCCGGTTCTGATGTTCGGGCTGGCAGTGACATTTCTGTCCGGACAGCATGATTACATGGTCGGTCTCATCCTGATCGGCCTGGCCCGCTGCATTGCCATGGTCATCGTCTGGAACGACCTGGCAGAAGGTGACCGGGAATATTGTGCCGGTCCTTATATCACTGGTTACTGTCGCGTTCTGGTTTAAGAAAAAATACTTCCCGTTTGCCAGGGAAACTCCGGCCGGCATCTGCCATGTCAGCTGTGAAGAGTAAGTCATAAATCGCTTCCTTGACTTGGATTATTTTTACCCGTATACTATTTTAATTAACGAGCAAATCACTTTATGGTCCAATTTATATCGCAATACATAACCTCTTGCAGGCGTCATCGCATGGTGAAAGAGGTTGTCCTAAAAATGCCTTAGATGGCCTCCAGGGAACAAGAATCCCGATGGAGGCTTTTGTGTTTCTTGCCCTGACAGCGTTCACACAGTAAACACATTTCATTTATTTCATGTATGCTCAGCAGCGAGCCGGCTAAATAAAGGAACCCGGCTCGCCACATAGAAGAATTTCCTTTTCAAGGTTATTACAATGAATGTCCTCTTTGTTTATCCTGAATATCCTGATACTTTCTGGAGTTTTAAATACGTTTTAAAATTTATTTCAAAAAAAGCCGCTTTCCCGCCCTTGGGGTTGCTGACCATTGGTGCGATGCTGCCCGAAAAATGGCAGAAGAAACTTGTTGATCTGAATGTAGAGTCACTGGAAGATGAACATCTTGCCTGGGCAGACATGGTTTTTCTCAGCGCCATGATCGTTCAGAAAAAAAGTGCCAAGGAAATTATATACAGGTGCAGATCCCTGGGTAAGAAAATCGTTGCGGGGGGGCCTGCCTTTATAGCACAGCACGAAGAATTTACCGGCGTAGATCATTTTGTATTAAACGAGGCAGAAGTTACCTTGCCCCTTTTCCTCCATGATCTTGAGAAAGGCGAGGCCAAGAAGATCTATACTTCGAGCCTGAGGCCGGAGATATCTGAAACACCGATCCCGCTCTGGTCCCTCATCAATATCCATGATTACGCGGCATTGGCGCTTCAATATTCCCGGGGGTGTCCTTACAATTGCGAGTTCTGCGATATAGTCATAATGAATGGCAGAAAACCAAGATCTAAAACCCCGGAGCAGATGAAAAAAGAATTTCAGGCTCTCTATGATACAGGATGGCGCAAGTCGGTCTTCATAGTTGACGACAATTTTATCGGTAACAGGCAGGCGGTAAAAAATATGCTGCCCGTATTGATTGAATGGCAGAAAGAACATAAGTACCCTTTTATGCTGCTTACCGAGGCCAGCACTGATCTCGCCAATGATGAAGATCTGATGCAGATGATGAGCAGCGCCAACTTTTTTAAGGTTTTTCTTGGTCTTGAAACGCCGGACAAGGAAAGCCTCAAGGAATGTGGCAAGTATCAAAACTCCTCCCAGAACCTTGTCGAAGCCGTGCATACTATTCATAATCACGGCATGCAGGTCATGGGGGGATTTATTGTCGGTTTTGACAATGACACCGAATCAATATTTGAATCCCAGATAGCTTTTATCCAGCAGATCGGCGTAGTAACAGCAATGGTGGGCGTTCTCACCGCGCTTCCCCAGACCCGTCTCTGGCAAAGGCTAAAGGCGGAAGGCAGGCTTATCGGCGGAGCTTCCGGAGAAAACACGGATGGTGTATTGAATTTCATGCCCCGGATGGGGATTGAAACACTCCATGATGGATACAAGAAGGTTCTCTCATCAATATATTCCCACAAGTATTATTATCAAAGAATCCATACTTTCCTTGAAAATTATACCCCGACTGCAATCAGAAGGGTAGGCAGAAACGATATTGCCGCTTTTCTGAAAAGCCTATGGAGAATCGGCATTGTATCCAGAGCCAGGTTCCACTACTGGAAACTGCTGATAAGGACATTTATGAAGAAAAGGATGGCCCTTCCTATTGCCGTGGAACTTGCAATTTGCGGGCTGCACTATGAAAAGATAACAAAAAGAATCTGCGCCTCAAAACCTTTTGCGCATGGACAAGGCCCCGCCTGATACTATGTGCTTACATAGCATTTCTTGACCATACTGGAACAACTGTGATACTGCGTCGTGTTGATTTGCCTGGGCCTACTCAGCTGGCTGCAACGGATTTGCAATATGTTGATGTGGTACACACCGTAACGACGGCAAAACTGGCAACTGACGTTATGGCCAAAAGCATAAAGTAAGCTTTTCAGGGCCGAAAATGAACTTTTGTGCCTTATCTATGGAGACATTCCGGGCGGTATGTATTAAGATATAAATGAAGAAAAACAGGTTGAGCCGAACACAAAAAAATAGCAGGAGGCAAGCAGTATTCAAATAAGCCTGTTGCAATAAGGACTTCCTGTATTAAATATGCCGGCAGGAAAAGGAGCTGCACAACGGCTTCTTTTATGCAAATTGCCGTAATCATTTATAAAACACAAATTAAGAAATTAACTGTCAATATGACCAAGTGAACTGTATATTAAAATGCTGGCATGTCGACTGGATATGTGCATCTGTCTTTTGCATTTTATTTATACATGAAATACATTGTAGTATTGATTGCTACTAGGTTGGCAACCTGGCAACAGACCCCACAAAACAGAGATCAAGACCTATGCATAAACTGATTATTTTTCCCATTGTATTGCTTTCTGTTCTGTTATCATCAAATTCTTTCGCATCCGGGGTAGACGCATACACTGAGGCGATTAACCAGAGCCCGGATGATATGAAATATAAATTTTATCTCTTGCGGGGTATAGCATACAGGGGCGAACGTGACATTGATGCTGCCATCAAGGACTTCAGCGTTTCCATTCAGATGCGGCCCACCCAGGATGCTTATCTGCGTCGTGGTGAGATGTATTTTGAAAAGGGGGCCTATGGTATTGCAGAGCAGGATTTTTCCGCGGCCATTGAGATTAATCCGTCTCTTGAGGCATATAAGCTGCGGGGCGTGACGTATCTCGTTTTGGGCAAACTTGAGATGGCCATTATGGACGGCACCGAAATTATTAAACTTGCGCCCAATACTTCTGAATCCTACAATATCCGCATGGAAGCCTATGCCCAGATAGGAAAACAAGCACTTGCCCGTGAGGATGCCAGCAGGGCCCTATCCCTGGACCAAAGAAACACGGTGGCATCTGAGCTGCTTGTCAACTATCCTGAAAAAATTGAGTTAACAGGCACATCAAGCCGCTACAGGCCCAGGCAAGATATCAGCAAGTACCGGGTCTGGGCCAACAACAAGGGGTTTGCCTTTACCGCCCAACCTGCAGAAGAGGCTGAGCCGGACGAAGAGGTTGAAACCCCTGCATCTCAGAGATAACTGTTTAATTCTTAACTTACACCTTTTGCGTATCAGTTGATTGGTGAGCATGAATCTGTAGGCAGGTTCATGTCTTCTTCTATGGGATTTCTGCTGATTGCAGGGAGCAGATGTCCAGCGGCTCTCCCTTGGCAGGCTCGAGTCTGAGTTGAATTGCCCCCTGCTCGCATTTGCTGGAGCAAACTCCGCAGCCCATGCATTTCTCAAAATCTACGGTGGCCAGGTCCTCCTGCAGTTTTATCGCATCAAACTGGCAGAATTCGGAGCAGATACCACAGCCGATGCAGAGTTCATAATCCACTTCTGAGACATAGCCTGAAGAAGCAAGCATGGGCGTACCGTTTCTATGGGCATTGATGGCGCCGCAGCAGCAGGAACAACAATTGCAGATGGCATAGAAGCGGTCCAGCATGGCATCCTTGAAAAAGGCATGGTGTACATGGCCGCGTGCGTCCTCTGCCTCCATGATGGCGACCGCTGCCTGCTGACTGATCCACCTGGCTTTGTCTGGATGATGTTCAACAATAAAGCTGGCAAATGGTTCACCGATTATCAAACAGACGTCTTCAGGTTCGCAGGGTTTTTCCTGTGCCGCCCGGCAGGGGCATTTTAACACGGCAATGTGGTCCGGATTTTCCAGGATAATATCCCGTGCCCTTTTGTAGGGAATGACCTGCTCCAGGTCCGGTATATTGATGGGCTTATTGACGGTGATGAGTTTGCTGGCCTTTTCCAGGGGCATGACCTTGCCATGATAACCATCGGCAAAGGTAATCTGGGCATTTTTTTCAGAAGCCGAAGTGCATGACGCAGTTTTCGCTTTTGGAAAGCAGTGAGAAACGAAACTGAAAAGGGAACCGAGAATTTTTGCCGAGGGATGACGCCCCTTGGCCACACCTATGTATAGATAGGTCCAGCGGCCATATATGTAGCCATGGATAAAATCCCACAGTGAATGTTTTTTGTTGGCGCGCGACTCCAGAAAAAATTTCCTGGTCGACGGGCAGATGAAAGAACTGGAATTTTTCTGTATTTCGTCCATTGATATTTCCGCTTTAGAAGCATTTCTTTACCGCATTACTATATATCTATATCGGTTTTCAGTCAAAAGAATGGTGCACTTAAATCCGGTGATGCAATACCCGCTGATTTATCCTTTACAATAGTTGTGGTGCCAAGGTAGTGGCATATTAAAGTGTAAAAGTGTAGGCGGCTCAACCAAAACAAATAACTTCGGCAACATAGTGAACCCTAAATCCACATTACTAACAATCATTTTGACCATAACTTTTTCAGCTTTTGCCTCTGCTTCAGAAAATAACTTCTGGACCCAGTCGGTTTATTTTGAAAACGACCTATTTAGCGGTACTGATCAGAATTATACAAATGGTGTAAAGCTTTCTCTTATATCACCCAATCTTTCAACACATGTTGAAGACGGAAAAATCCCCCGTAAGCTGCTGGAAACAATCCACAGGATACCCTTTATACAAGAATCAGGCCCAGAATATACTCACAAAGTTGAATTTTCCATTGGCCAGAATATTTACACACCAGCCGATATTGCTAAAAGTGAACTTTTACTTGAAGATAGACCCTATTCTGGTTGGCTCTATGCTTCCACCTCTTATCACCGAAAAAACATTGTGAACAATGTTGCAGATTTTATGGACACCGTTGAAGTACAGTTTGGCATGGTTGGGCCTGTTTCTTTTGCCGAGGACACCCAGAAGTTCGTTCATAAGGTTTTTGATCGTCCCTCCCCAAATGGCTGGCATAACCAGTTGGACAATGAACCAGGCCTGATGGTGATTTTTGAACGCAAGTGGCTTTTTCATCCCGTTTTCACTGGTTTGGGCTATGATATAATTACCCACACAGGAGGGGCAATTGGTAATGTGAGCACTTATTTAAACGGTGGAATTGAGATGCGCCTGGGATGGAATATCCCGAGAAATTTTGGTGTTTCTCTTATCAGGCCAGCTGGCAGCACAAGGCTTTCCGTGGACGACAATTTCAGCATTTATATCTTCGGGGCTGTTGATGGGCGGGTAGTGTTGCGTGATATATTTCTGGATGGAAATACTTTTACGGACAGCCACAGCGTTGACAAGAAAACACTCATTGCTGACCTGGCCGGTGGACTAACCATAAGTTACAAAAAAATGATGCTCTCCTGGACTTATATTTTAAGAACAAAGGAGTTTGACAACCAAAAAGACAATCATAGTTTCGGAGCCCTGTCCTGTTCCTTTAACTTACCTTTCTTTTATTAGTTCGAGATGATATAGTGTTGTATTGAAGGAGGACCGACAAAAAGAGCTGCGATTTTATCTAACTGTTCTTGTAGGTATCCACTGGATTCACTGGTAATCATATCAGTTTCTGTTTCCCAAATAGTGATTGAAATAAATTTGTTGGTGTCTGGATCCGTTAAAAGGTGCATCCTCTTGAAACCTTTTTGTGCTTTTGCAGTTGGCTCAACACTTTCCTTGTAAATTTTTATCGCTTCATCCTGCTTGTCGTGCTTAACTTTCCCCAATATCACCCTTGCATGCATGATTATTTCCTCCAGCACAAAATTTAATCAATCAGAAGAATAACGGTTGAATAATAATTGATTAATTTACCATACCTAGCTTTTAATATTTAATAAAATTTTACCCCCCCGTAAAACTCCAAATTCCTTGCCAAAATTTAAAATGTTTCTGCTAAAATTTTGTATTGCCATGTGGAGTGGCAATCGTAACAAGCCAATCAATAGATTTTTAACGGTTTACTATAAATCTTTTACAAGACTTAACATTCCAGGCGAACCTATATTTTCCTCAAAATATTTATCACGTTTTTCTTCTATTATTTCAAAACCAAACTTACGATATAGATTTAATGCCGGTTCATTCCCGATATACATATTAATCTGTGCCTGTAAATGGCCTTGCCTTTTCCCTCTTTCCAATATCTTATTTAGTAACATCTCAGCAACACCTTTCCCTCTGTGTTCAGGGAGGACTGCTACACTGTCTATAACCCATGCTCCCTCAATTTCTTTTGGTAAACAAGCAAGTATTCTCAACGAACGCTCCTGCGAATCCTTAAAAGTTTGTTTTGAGAGATTTAATTTTTTGAAGACCTCAGGAATTGCTTGCTGAAGGGCATGGTATCCCGAAACTCTTGGGTCATATCCACCTAAGCCACCAATGGGACCAATACCAGCTATTTCTGTAATGAGGTAACAGGAATAATGAAATAAATGCGGAATTTTTGTGACTGATATGTGATGCAGAAAGGCTTCGCACTCTTCTTCGGTGCCACCGAGCACTACTTCCCATATACCCTTCTTGACATGGGCCCGGCCTGCTATAATTATATTTTTTGCTAAAAATATAGCATCTTCTTGTGTGGCTTGTCGTATTAACATTTTCATTTTTTATGAATCTTATGTGTTATTCATAAAAAATTGGCAACCTCATTTTTGAAGATTTCTTGCCACAATGTTGAATATTTACTCTCAAATTTAGAATGAACATATCCACTGTAAATCTTGAGACTTTAGGAAAGATTTGCATCTATTAATTTATAGCAAAAATTTCAAGTGCAAGCTGTATCACGTTAACAGCTTTTAGAAATTACAAAACAGGTAGCAGTAGAAAAGTCTTCCTTGCTTGACCCTGTCAAACATTTGAGCAGAAATTTTGTTTGTCATCGGTGCAAGCCATTGCCTGCACAGGTATGAAATAAAATCACATGGCAACAAGGATCCAAATACAGATGCTGCCCCAAAACAGTATTGGCAGATTTCTGAATCGTTTTGGTGAAAATTCTTGCCTGTCATCATGATGGTTTTTAATCAGAGCTTTTAAAAAGGCTGCTGAAGCCGCCATGCCGAAAAGAATGAAGACGATCTGCCAGGGTTTGATTGATTCAGCCTGATATGCAAAATCCCAAAGCTCCCAGTTAAAGCCCAGCTGTCGTCCCATTGTCGGCAGGAAGTGACCGAGGCGAGTCAAGAGAGGATTGAGCTGATAAGCAATCTCGAATACAAGCGCTAGTGGAATTATGGCATGCATGAACAAACTTCCTTTTGTGACGGAAGTGTTCTTCAGGCTGCCAAAAGCGATTACGCCTGAAATTTGTGTAAAGACGTATGAAGCGGTTATGGTCGCAAGCAGTAAAACTGCATGGACTGCCCACATGGGCAAGAAGACTCCTCCAAGTTGCTGGATAAACGATAAGTGCTCAATCCCACGAAATATCTGGGTTCCAAGAATGACCGGCACAAATATTGTTGTCACTTTTTCCGGTTTCACGGCTGCCCACAGCTCATGTCCGGGTATACGGAGCTTTAATGCTGGTGAATCGTTCGGGCACAGTTTTACACAGCGTCCACACAGTATACAGTTCTGATTGGAATGCAATGAGAAGGGCCCCTGGTATAATGGGCAGCCGCTGGTATGAGTATCCCCCTTGTAACAGGTGTTATCTTTACAGGTAGTGTTGCAGATACTATTGTTTGACCGCAATTCGACTATGGAACAGCCGGCATATACTGCTCCAAGCGTTCCAAGGGGGCAGAGATAACGACACCAGAGCCTGCGTTCAAAGAAAAGGCCTGACATTATTGCAAAAAACAAGATTGAAAGCAGCAGGAATCCAGTGGCTACAGGAGAATAAGTCATATCGGTTACCACTTCAGCCCAGATAATGACTCCCAACCCCAAGGCACTGAAATAAGCCCCGTAACGGGGAATAAATTGCGGGACGTTAAATTTTTTGCCACCTATTTTATTTAACAGGTCATGCATGGCCCCCATCGGGCATACTGAACACCATACACGGGCTCCAACAAACCAGCTGATAAATAACAGCGGCTCCCACATGCCCCAGACGAGGATGAGTGCAATATTGCTGTCTGGTGACTGGCTCCCCCAGAAAGACATCAGAAAGATAACACTGAATATAGATGCTGTTACTATCTGAAGTCCCGAAGGATATAGCTGGCTTTTAAAAAAAGCTTTGATGGTGTCGAATTGCATAAGGTTGATCGTGTATTTACCTTCCGGCGGTGCGATACCGATGAATATGTCTTCCGGCATGAGGTAGTCGCCCTGGGCGAGGTTAATTGCCCTGCGGATAACGATCTGCAGTTCATCCATGTTGCCTGGCCACTCGTATTCCATAATCCTCTGATAGGCTTCAGGCGAAATGCCTTTGATGAGTTTCCTGTCAGGCGTCTTGAAGCATTCCATAATAATGAGGAAATCCACCAAGAGACGTAAATCGCTTTTGCGTTTCCTTATAGGAGGGACAGTCATGACATTGCTTAGCAGCAGCTCTGCCAGGCCTGCATCAAAAAGCCCAGCGTGGACCAACTCGTCAAGATTCTTTGAAGAGGTGACGATAATTTTGGCTGAGGAATTAAGCGATTTCTGGCCGCCCACTGTTTCAAAAGTTCCATGTTCAAGGAAATCATGAAGTTTTTGCTGCACGCCCGATGTCAACTTATCCACATTTTCGACGGCAACCGTTCCAGTGCTGCATATCTGTAACAGGCCGAGTCTCCTGTCTCGCGGGATAGCAAAAGCCCCTTTTTCATGTCCGAAAAGGATACTGCTCTGCGCCATTTCCAGGTGCAAAGTACCCATGTCCTCGTCAGGAATGGCGCCGTAGCCCTCAAAAGCAATATCTGCAGCATCCATGGAAAGAAACGGGGCTGCGGAACGTCCACTGTTTTTGTGGATAGTCCCGGCAACAACGAGCTTCTCTGTCCCGACCTCACCCTCAATCAAGACGGGGAAGTTGTTGTCAGATGCCGCCTTGATCTTTAGCCTCAGTTTTTTGATGGATTGTGCCTCGCCGATGACCTCTGGAAGGGCAAGTGCGTCCTGTTCGCTGACAAAGTTCTGATAGGCAATTTCTTTCTCACCAGCCTGAAATATCTCGCTGTCCTTTTGAGCAAGGCGGTTAGCAAAACCCCTTATGAGTGTGAAGGCTATTTCCGGAAACTCGAGACACAGTTGTTCAAAATGTTTTTTTGACAAGACAAGAAAGCTTGTAGGCGTAATTGTTATTGCAGAGTTTTTATGGGACCCTCCTGTCAATAGGGCAATTTCCCCAAATCCGTCTCCCGGTCCCAATTGAGATATGATCTTATCTTCGTTTTCAGTGGACCTGACAAATAATTTTACCTCTCCTGAAACAACCATATAGAAGAAGCCGGAATCGTCACCTTCCGTGAAAAGGAGACTGTTTCCAGGCAATATTGCATGCTCGGCCAGTGAGACTGTTTGCTTTATGGATTCTGGTGAAAGCCCCTTGAATAAGGGGGATGATGAAACTATGTCATAATGCAATTGGAAAAACGCCTGGCGTTGGGCATGTGAGTCAACACCCATGGATTCTGCAAGAATCTCCCCAACCGGCTTGTAAATACCCTTTTCCCTGAGCTTTGCTTGCTGCTCTAAGGCGTGATTCAAAGAGAATTCATCACATATCCTGTTTTCGAGCAGATATTTGCCAATTTTCTTCATTATGCTTTTATAAACACAAAGGCCTCCATTGAGGAAAAATATTTCCAGGAGGCCTTTGTGTCATTTCCATCCCATTGCCTCTTTTATTGGAGTTGCCTCCATGGAGAGGTTCTAATAACTCTATCTTAAATTCAGTAAATTATACCGAGAATAGGCACGAATAATCAAGTGCCACAAAGTGTGAGGAGTGAGAAGCCAAGTGAAGTACGGATAGCTTGTACCACAATCTTGAGTTTTGCATACAAAATCTGACTCAACATGTGCAGCGGATATCTTAAATTTCATCTGGTTAAGGAATTCATCAATTTCTGGCACGATATTTGCTTAAATATAAAAAGAAATTAATATGCCTGTCTATCAACTTCTGTGCAACTGCCCTACTATGGTCAGTAATTATAAAACTCATCTTCTGAGGTTTTCAAAATGGATCCGGTAATTATAATTTTCTTTTGTATTGGGTTGATTTTTGGTGGAATAGTAACAGCTGCTGTTTCAATAAATGAAATAAATCGTCTCAGAAAAAGTTTAGCCGTTAGTAATTCTGAGAATAAAGTTGAACTATTTGAAACATAATAAATCAAGAAAGAAACTGATTTAATACTCTTTGTTTTTTTGAAGAGAACAATTTATTCAAATTGTTATTTAATGGTCATTTCGACCCGGGGGGTGGTGCTTTCCTCTGCTGCAATTTCAGGCTCTATGATGAATAACCTTTCCGGTTCAACAGGGCCGGTCGAGACCAGAAATGATTTTACACCGTTTGCCCTTTGAATGGCGAGCAACCGCAGGTCGTCCTCAGTAATTATGATATTGTCCCGCAGCAGTTTTTCCATTTCTTCGGGCGGCAGTCTCTTGGCCAGACCCAGAACGTTCCTGGGCTTGTCAAAGGTAGCTTCCCTGTATGCCGCTTTCAGATAGGTTTCATACTCGTCAGGTTCGATAATGATCTCATCCAGGGATGTGGTCATATCCTTTTTTCTGGATAACTTTTTATACTTCTCGTTTTTCAGAAGCCCTTCAAACCGGAGGTTGTGCAGCACCTCCTCTTCCTGGTTAAAATTAACGCTGCCCCTGATGTCCATGTTCAGGCCCGGTCTTTCATACAGAACCTTGGCAATGGTTTCAAGTCCGGCTTGGTACTTCTCCTCAATCAGCGAACTGCCGGGGGTGAAATCCACGTACTGCAGCTCCTCTCCTTCAGGGATGAGTGCTCCCATAAGAGCAAAAGGCGATGTGGCAGCCTTGGCGATAAGGTTGACGATGGCCTTAAATACTATGGCCCCAATACTGAACTCGGGATCATCCAGATCGCCTTGTACCGGGACGTTTAACGTAATTTCTCCCTTGCGGTTTCTAAGCAGGGCAATGGCCAGGTTGACCGGCAGATTCAAGGAGTCAGGACTTTCAACCGTTTCCCCTAGGGTAAATTGGTCAAGAAAAGCCTTGTTTTTGCCGGTTATATTTTTGCCTTCCACCAGGTACTTCAGTTCAAGTGAGAGCTTACCCTTGTCGACTGTATAACCGATATATTTCCCGGTATACGGAGTGGTCGGGCTCAGTTCGATATTCCTGAAATCCATTGTCAGATCGGCAAAAACCTCATCACTCAGCAGATTCAGCCTGCCGGAGATATTGAGCGGTGCCTGCTGGTCGAGCCTGCCGCTGATATTGGCCTCTGCCATGACCCCGGGCCGGGAGGACAAGCCCGTGATCGTACCCGATAACTCGGAGAGACTGGCTTCGTAATAGGGAGAAATCTTGCGGTCAAGAAAATCGAATTTACCGTTCTCAAGCTTTACAGCGTTAATCTCAACAAGCAGGGAGTGTGACTCCTCTGTTGACTTCACAGGTTCGCTCTTTTCCGGAACCGCTGTGTCCGGCCCGCCTGAACCTTGCATGATCGTTTGCAGGTTCAGGGTGCCATCATCAAAGAAGACAATCTTATTATAAAAATCCTGCCAGCCAATCTCCGTGATCTTGAGCGCGAAACGGCTGGAATCATATTCAATCCCATCGAGGTGAAGCGCATTCCACTTGAGAAACTCTTCTCCGGCAAGTGGGTCAAAGGAAGCAAATTTTTCTATTCTTCCTTTACCACTGAACTGGGTAGATAGAATTGTGCCTTTGTCCTGCGAGACAACGAGCTGCCCATCCACCGCTATGGCTCCGTCACCGATAACCAAGTTGACCCTGTCGGCAAAATAGGGCTGCAGGGTTTTTACGGGGAGATTTGCCAAAGCAACCGCCAAAGCGGCCGATAACGGTTCAATTCCAACCGCACCCTTGAGAGAGAGGGCGCCCTTTTTATCAATTCGGAGATCCAGTGCAACTTCTCCTTTTGTATTTGCAGCTGTAGAAAAATTTGCCACATTGAGCCGCATGTTGTCGATCACAACAGTTGTCGGCTCTGCAGGAATATGATCCAGCAGCACGAGACTGAACTGGTCAATGGACCCTTTCTGCAAGGTCACAACCCAGGGTGAACTGGTGTCCGTTTTCCCCTCTGCAGTTTTTTCTTTCTGCTGTTCTCTTGGCTTGAACAGTTCTTTCATGAGAACCAGCCCCTCTTTTTGTCTGACCAGGTGTAGCTCTCCGCTCCTGGCTGATAAGTCTCCAACAACAACCTGTTGTCCATCCAGGTCGAGGGAGGTATCCCTGATGGACAGTGAGGGGATTGTGAGTAATTTTACGTTGTCTTTGTCATTGACACCAATGGAGTCAAACTCGGCAGTTATGTTGTCCGCGTTCAAGGAGTTCCTGTTCTCTGCCCGGGTGTAGGAAATGTCCGCCGACAGGTCCAGGTTGCCATCTACCACGCGGGGTAAAAGAATTTCGCTATAGTAGGGGGTGAAGCGTGCCACCTTCAGATCCTGCAGGACTGCATGCAATTGTGCCGCCATGGGGTTCAGGCTCAGCGTGCCGGTCATTGCAATGCTTTCCTCAGCCTCGGTCAGTATCGAGATTTCATAGGCAGCTTCTGTATTTTCCAGGGTTGAGAGACCCGTGACCTTGACCTCAACCGGATTCAGGGTTGTCGCGAACGGCTCAATATTACCTTGGTCATCAAAGCGAACGGTACCGCGGTTCACTGCAATTTCATCCACAACCAGCTTGAGAGGAGTCTCATTGCCAGGTGAATCTGCTTCGGCGGGTTCGGATTCGACTTTTTTCCGTAACAGGAATAGCGGCAGGATGTCGCCATTGCTGCTGCGGCGCAGGAGAAATTCAGGCTCGCGGATTGAGATGCGTGCTAAGTGAAAATCCAGCTCCATGGGCCTGGAGTCAAGTATTGTGAGATCGACTTGTGGGATAGCCAGGTAACTTTCACCCTGTATTTCACTCACATCGATCTCTTTCAGGGAGAAGTCTCCGGTAAGGGTTATTGTCGGCTTGTTGCCGGGCCGCATTTCAAATCCCAGTACCGCCGTGATGTCCAGGTATCCGGACTTCAATGTCAAATCTCCCTGCTTGGGAATATAGGCCAGGTATTCAGGAATATTGATATTATTGACCTGGATATCAAATATCGTTTCACGGGTATCATGAAACGGGATAGTTCTCCCCGTCAAGTTTACAGGCGTATCATTTATTATGGCAGAAAAAGCGGGCTGCACAGTGATTTCCACCTCGTGTGCCACATTGGACAGGAAAGGAAGGGCAAGATTCAGGTTCGCAACCCTGTGGGTTGTGTCTTTGGGTTCATCAAAGAAGACTATCTCCCCATTTTTAATCTCTATGTTGCTGACAGAAAAAAGAAAGGGTTTTGATTTGCTTTTTTCCTCAGGACCTGGAGATTCTGCAAGGTCGGAAAAATTGTAGGAGAGATCCCTGTACCGGGCAAGGTTCAAGCTGGGCCCTGTCAAAGTCAGCGTCTTGATGACCAGGGCTCTTTTGAAGAGGGACGCAGCCTCAAGGTCAATAAACAACTGGTCAAAGGCAACAAAATGATTCTTATCTGAGAGGTCTTTTACCAGGAAATTATTGACGAAGATCTTGAACAGATATGGGTTTACCTGGATCGTTCCAATGGTAATAGTACGCTGCAGGCTCTCGGAGAGCTTCTTTTCAAGAACATTCTTTAAAACTGCCGGCATCAACCAGAAGCCGGCGATACTGTAGAGCAGGAATGCCACCGCAATCCCGATCAAAATCTTCTGGTGTCTGCTCATTGAACTGGTCCTGGAAACCTTTGGTTCGGCCTTTTCCATAAGCTTCCCTCCCTGGTCTTCAAAAATGATGCCCGCGTATGCTCTGAATTAGAATTATAAACTAAGTATGGCGCGTTATCTTGGCAATTCAATTTTTACATCCCAATTTAAAAGTCAACATTTCTTACTACAATGTTATCTTGAACATAAGCTCTGAAGAACCGATTTTCTTCAGAAGGATCAGGTTTGAAGGTGTTGCCAGCATGGAACTGATTTCTCGTCGCCTGCCGAGAAGAAGTCGCCGGTTGACAGGAAAATTTACTCTGTGGTATATGCTGCAATGCAGAGGTGCAGAGTGACAGAGGAGCGGTCCGGGAGTTTTGTTTTGTATTGTAAATCCCGGCCGGAAGGCGCGGCCCGGAAAGTTTTAGTGTAAATTTTAACCATAAAGTTATACCAGTGCCCCAGGAGCAATGAATGTTTGGTTTATTCCGTAATAAAAATGTAATGCCCGCTGAACCTGAGATGCAAGCTGTATCCTCCCAGGAAAGGCGAATTTATGTACTTGATTTTGACCGCACCATAACCATTCTGCATACCGGCGCCATTGCTTATGGCAGTGAGCTTGCACCCGCTTTTATCCGAAAAAATGTCAAAAAGGGGTTTGCTGATTTTGTCCACAGGGTCATCAGCAACGGCCATGGCATCTATATAGCCTCCTATAGCGATGATGCAAATGCTGACCTTGTCGAGGAGGAGGCGGTTTCGGGGCATGATCTTATTAAATTCTACATGGACGAGGTATTCGGTCAGGAGCAGGCTATATTCACAACACCCAGGAAAAACGGGGCCGGGGAAATCATCTCTGCCGGCAACATCATTGCCAGCAACAGTCAGGACTTCAAACAGTACCATCTTGACCTCATTGTCCAGCGGGAAACCCTGGATCAGGGAAACCCGGTCGACATGAAACGGATTTACCTCCTTGAGGATGATGAATATGTGGTTCGCTTTTTCATGGGAAAAGGCTGTACGATAATTGTGCCTTTTTCTGCTTCCAGGTCCGCCGATACTGCGGCAACAAAAACATTATTCACTTCTTACATGCCGGAATCGTTTATAGCATGATCGAGTTCCTAAACAGCTTTCAGTCTTTTGTCTAAAGCCATGATGCAGAAGTCCCAGATAGTTGACAAGCCACATGCTGTTTTGCAGGAAATTGATCTAATTGCGCTGCTTTCTGAAAGTGCAGGCGGCGACGATGCGATGCTGATTGAAACACGGGAAAGCATTGTCAGGGTATTTCGCAAGTTCATGGCGTCACGGAATCTTTCAGATGACCGGGTCGCCGTGATTGACGGTTTTCTCTTTGTCTTTAATGAACCACGATTTTTTAAGTGGTACACATTCAACTGGTGGGAGCAGCGCAAGTATATCCAGGCGATCAAGGACCATCCGTCTTATACCGGGCGCGCCCATGCCTTGCTGGCGCATTCTCATTTTGCGCCCTATCTGGGATATTCCGATGATATGGTGGCAAAAAGTACTGACAAGGCAGTCAAACAGGCCTGGATGCGCAAACGGCTTGTGCTGAAGGAGTGCTTCTGGAATGCCATAGACAGTATTTCACATGCTGCATACTATCAAGAAAAATACCAGAACCTGTTTCCGGCGCTCTGCGTGCTTCTCTGTAATGTTATTGACAGGAACGGTAGAGAATGCGAACTGGTTCTTGGTATCGATAACGGCACAGGCTTCCTGTATAAGAAGAAGAGCAGAGAGTCTGCCATGATTAACTTATTTTATAAAGTATATAAGTTGTTTTTCAGGCGCGGAGTCTTTTACATTGGCGGCCTGGAGCTGGGACTGCAGGAAACAGACGGCAAACTTTCCTGTCACGGTTCCGGTGCTGTTGTCTATCAGGGCTGGTGACGATCTACACCACCCGCAAAAATTACGTGCATGGTGTCTCGAAGTGCATTCTTCTTGCAGTGGTAATAGGTGCAGGACCCCATATAAAGCAAGAGAAGCATTTTACATTCGCAACGTTTTTTATCCATTAAGTAAACCCTGACATATCCCGGCCGCTGTAAAAATCAAATCCTGCTGTACACTCTGTCTCTCTTTATTTATCTGCTTCCAGTATATTACCAAATGGTAACATGCTGGGGTGAATAGTGTTACCATATGGTAATGTATAAATGAGTCAGAATTGTAATAATTTGTTATTATTGCATTTTTTTTCTGGCATGCCACTTGCTTTACTAGAAGAAAAGGAATGTTCATATGATGCAATTTCATACGCTGCAAATTCGTATGTAAGGCAAGTTACTAACCGATAATATATGGATACTGAAGAGGTCGAGTATGGAGACAAAAAACATGATGAAATACGTGTCAATTCTTTCTGTTCTGGCAGCAGTCGGGATGTTTGCCTATGTTGGCTACGCGTCTAACATGATCTCATATCTTTCCGAAGACCCGAAAGTATGTATCAACTGTCATACCATGAATACCGAATATGCAACATGGCAGCACAGTTCACACCGGGAAAAGGCCACCTGCGTGGAGTGTCATCTGCCCAAAGAATCCCTTGTTGACAAGATTTTCGCGAAATCCAGGGACGGATTCAAACATTCTTTCGCCATGACTTTCCGCACCTATGAAGGAGAAAACATCAGGATAAGCGAAGATGCCAAAAGCAGGATACAGGCAAATTGCATTGCCTGTCACAGGGAAATTGTCTCCGAAATAACGGCCTACAGTAAATTATATAATACACCGGGGGATAGCGGGCAAATTGATCGAAAATGCTGGAGTTGTCACAGGGATATACCGCACGGCACTACCAGAAGCCTGACTACTACTCCCGATAATTTAGGAGTGAAGGAAATATGATGTCAGCTGCGTGCTTTTTGCAAAGCAGACAAACATGAAAAAAATTATTGGAGGAGACGTCGAATTATGAAAAGATCAACAGTGCTTACAGTTGTCTCAGTTGCAGCCATAGTGCCTTTGGCTTTATTGGCAATTTCAATTAATGAGAACAAGGCTGAACAACAGGCCATTAACGCTGTGCCGCAGATTAAAAAGTTTGAATCGCGGAGTTCTGAGTGGGGCAAATATTACCAGCGCCAGTATGATACATACAAACAGACCAGGAAAAGCGACCAAATTACCGACATGCTGCAAGATAACCCGGCTCTTGTTGTAATGTGGGCAGGATATGGTTTTTCCAAGGATTATAATGCGCCGCGCGGCCATTTCTATATGCTGGAAGACAATATCAATACCTTGAGGACCGGCGGTCCTGTGGATGCCATTACCGGCCCCATGCCAACCGCGTGCTGGACCTGCAAGTCAACTGATGTACCCCGACTGATTGATGAGATCGGTGAGCTGGATTACTTCACGGGCAAATGGGCCCGGCATGGCAGTGAGATTGCAAATCCAGTGGGATGTGGCGATTGTCATGATAATGAGACGATGAAACTCACCATAACAAGAGATTTTCTGAAAAGGGGACTTGATGCTGAAGGCAGCTTGAAAGCAGCAGAAGCAACGCATCAGGACATGCGATCTCTCGTATGTGCGCAGTGCCATTCCGAATACTACTTTAAGAAAACCGAATGGACCGACAAGAATGGAGAAAAGAAAACCGCAGGAGTAGTAACATTCCCATGGGATAATGGATTCAGCGTTGAAGCCATGGAAAAATACTATGACGATATCAGTTTTGTTGACTGGACTCACAAGGTAAGCAAGACACCCATGCTTAAAGCGCAGCATCCTGGCTATGAAATCTATAAAACTGGCGCGCATGGTTTAAACAATGTGGCGTGTGCCGACTGCCATATGCCGTATGTCCGCGAAGGCGGTGTGAAATATTCATCCCATAATGTGGGCAGCCCGCTCGATCACATGGCAAATACATGCCTGAATTGTCACAGTGAAGAGGAGAAAGCCTTCAAGGACAGAGTTGCCAGAAAGCTGGAAAGAAAAACAGAACTCAATAAAACCGCCATGGATGTTATCGCCAAGGCGCATCTCGAGGCAGCAAAGGCCTGGGAGCTTGGCGCCACTGAGGCCGAGATGAAAGATATTCTCCAGGATATCAGACATGCACAATGGAGATGGGATTACTCCATCGCCAGTCATGGTTCGTTTTTCCATGCACCTGAAGAGACATTGAGGATCCTCGGTTCTGCGATCAACAAGGGGCAAGATGCCCGGGTTAAATTACGCGCAGTGCTGGCCAAGTATAATGCGGGAGAGTATGCGGCGCCTGATTTTTCCACAAAGGAAAAGGCTCAGGCCGTCATTGGTTTGCCGTACCAGAAACTGGTTGATGAGAAAATGACATTTTTGAATGGCCTTAGAAAAGAATGGATTGAACAGCAAAACAAAAAAGGCCTGTATGATCCTACGGCATGGGAGGGCATGGTATTCAATACATCATATAAACCTTCCGAATCAGCAGAAAAATAACAATAAACAGATGATCATACCCAAAAAACTTCCTGTGTTTTGCCCAGGGAGTTTTTTGGGGTGGCCGGCTTCATATTGCAGGAGTAAGTTCAATGGCCAGCTGAGAGAATTGGACAGAAATTTGCATGGTTCAAAATAAAACAACCTTTATGTTACCCTCGGGTAACATAAAGGTTGTTTGCAATGAAGTGTAAGGATATAATTAATCGGGAATATCTTTCATTAACCTGTTTCAGGTGGATTTCAAGTGAATCTGACTATCAAGTTTATAGTTGCCATCAGTGCAATCATCCTCCTGTCTTACGGGTTCCTCTTGTTCCAAACGTCAAACCTGCAGAACGAGCTTGTCATGGAACAGGCCAGCCAGCAGGCGCGCATTCTCTATAAACAGATACTACTGACACGGCAATGGATATCAGACCATCAGGGGCTTTTTCTCGTGAAAACATCCGGTGTAAAGGAAAACCCCTATCTCCATGAGGCAACAATCAGAGCAGATGACGGCACCGTCTTTGTCAAACGCAACCCTGCCATGGTGACCCGTGAACTCTCAGAGTATGCAGCAGAATCCGGATTCTGCTGGTTCAGGATAACCAGCCTCGAACCGGTGAATCCGGTTAATATGCCGGATGATTTTGAGCGCGATGCAATGGAGCGTTTCAAGAATGGCCTCGCTGAATTTGAGGCAATAACCGATAGTCCTGAGGGTAGGGTACACAGGTATATCGCCCCGCTCCTGGTCCAGGAATCATGCCTGACCTGCCACGCCGAGCACGGCTATTCCGTCGGTGATATCCGCGGGGCCCTTAGTATCAGTGTTCCTCTGGCCTGGGCCGATAAGGTTATCCATAAGAACAACAGCACCATCATAAAATATTCCCTGTTTTCCATTTTTGCGGTGGCTCTGGCTCTTATCTATCTGTTCAACAACCTGGTTGCCCGGCGTATAGACCGTTTGTCCCAGGCCATGGAAAACTATCCGGAGCAGGATTACTCCGTGTCTGATGATAAACACTTGCTTGATGATGAGATCGGCCGGCTCATAGCAGGTTTCAACA
>Ga0210140_1000007_pt1 | contig 52878 bp, 46 predicted proteins | sample China_Bullhead_C_3_FD_184858 | JGI IMG/M metagenome (GOLD analysis project Ga0210140, IMG submission 184858) | Wetland microbial communities from San Francisco Bay, California, USA, that impact long-term carbon sequestration -... | ecosystem: Environmental > Aquatic > Marine > Wetlands ...
TCTGATGCGTATGATTGTCTTTGCTTGAGTTATTCATTCCAGATATGAGATTATATATTTTGTTCTTTGTTCATTTTTATCAGCATACAAAACTGCTGATGATTGACAGTTTGCCCAAAAACGAACCCAAAAGGGCAGCCAACCACTTGGTCCCGCAAAGCGGGACTGCCCGAAGTTTATACCCCCTTGAGGGGTAGTTGCTCGCAATAAGCAGACGCCTCGGAAAGTCGTACCCCCTTGCGGGGTACTCCGCCGAGTCGTTTTTCTGCTTTTTGCTGTGCTGCCTGGCAGCGTGAAATGGCAATAAAACTTCTTTCTAGCTTAGCGTCGCAGCTATTGGCCGCAATTCTTTTTACTTGCACCCTTGACCCCTTGAAACCTCGACACCTTGACCCCTTGTGTCAATCATCGGCAGTTTTGTATGCCGATAAACCTTAATACTGCGTCAGGATGTAACAATCGCATCTTGAATAATAGACCCGGCCGGGACAACAGCGCCATCCCAGACAACTGTTCTCTGCAGGGTTGCCCCGGCTTCAATTATGACGTTTGGACCTATGCAGACCCAGTCCAGAAGTTTAACATCCTTACCAATGGCTGCGTGTTGTAGTCCCACAAACGGGACACCTGCAGCTGCCTCGGCCAGTTCTTCGTAAAGGGGGACCTTATGCGCCATTAAATCTGCGTGCAGCTTCAGGTAATCAGCCGGGGTTCCCATATCTGTCCAGAAATGGTTCGTTGCCAGGTGTGCCCTGATTGTGCCTCCCTGCTCTAATAGTTTCCTGTAGCAGTCGATGATGCAGCAGGTTGTACCCGGTGGAATAATTTGCAGTACTTCAGGATTAATGACATGGATTCCTGTAAAAGCAAGAATTCTTTCCTGCTTTCCGCTGCTGGTGCCTGATCTGTTGAAGCCTGTTACACGAAGTGTCTCATCCACCGCAACATCATTGAAGCGGGGATACTCATGGAGCACGAGGCTGACATCAGCCTTGGCTTTACAATGGGAATTATAGACCTCTTTATAATCAATGGAGTGATAAATATCACCATTTACAACAAGGACCGGATCTTGCCCGAAATGGGGCAGGGCCAGCCGCAGTCCCCCGCCGGTGCCAATAATTCTTTCTTCTTCCTGCAGGATAATGTCTGCTGCATCATGCACGGCTTTTTTAATCTGCGACCGCAGGTGATGCGCATTAACAACAATTTTATTCCCACCAACCTGTCTTATCCGGCTAATGGTCAGGTGCAGAAGCGACTTGTTGAGAATGGGGAAAAGAGGTTTGGGACGCTTTACAGTGTAGGGAAGCAACCGGGTACCGGAGCCTGCTGCCAGGATCATGGCTTTCATTGTAGAGCACTCATGAAAAATTAAACATTTTTACAGTGGTTTCAGAAAGCTCGGGGTATAATTTTCTGGTTTGCGGCAAGAGCAGGATGGTTTGAAAATCAAAACTGCAACTCACCGGAAGCAGATTCTGTAACACCAACAACAACGAGACCTGCAGCATCGGCTGCCTGGATGACAGATTCCCTGTCAAAGAACAGGGAATATCCTGCCTCAACGGCCAGGACGGCCGCCTTGACCTCCAGCATGGATACGATAGTTTTTTCTCCCACGGCCGGCAGGTCAAAACGAAGATCCTGGTTTGGTTTTTTCAGTTTCACCACAACGGCCTTTTCTTTGCCGAGAGTTCCTCCCCGGCGTATGGCAGCATCTGTACCCTCAATGGCCTCCACTGCAAGGACAGTCTGGTTGCGCACCACCACACACTGTCCAATGTCGAGGCCGCCCATGGCGCGTGCTATTTTCCAGCCGAAAACAATGTCGTTTTTCTGCTCCTTTGTAAGTTTTTTCCTGGTAAGTATACCCTGGGGAAAAAGCAATTCCGGCACATAGCTGGTTGAAGCCACAACCTCGATGCCATCTTTTGCCAAGCGGTCGGCAATTGCCCTCAGTATGGAGTCGTCCTGCTTGATATCTATTTTGTTCCAGAGTCCCAGCCCCTTGAGATCCGGCCTGACATCGCGGAAAATATTGGTCTTGGTGATAGAACCGATAAAGACTGTTTTTATTACCCCTTCCTTTTTGAAAAAGTCTATGATCTTGCCAAGCTGCCCAAGCCTGACCCATTGGAGAGCATCAACCTGGTCTGCCAGGGTTTCGTCGGTTTCTCCCTGATGCGCTGCAGCATAAACCTTAAGTCCATGCCTCCGCACAGCCCGGGCAAACAGGAGGGGGAACTGACCCCCTCCCGCAATTATGCCAATTTTATCAGATGCGTTTCCAGTCATAGGTATGAATTGTGATTTCTGTTGCGGGAGATTTTCTGGTAGGCATCAGGCAATCAATCTCGCGATTCGAGAGTCCTTATCACGCCCTGTTTGCTGCTACGGAAGAAGTTAATCAGATGGTTGACCGGTTCGCAGTCGGTGATTTCTGCCGCGGCCTGCTCCAGGGCGTCCTGCAACAGCAGCTCCGGGGACATGAAGATGATCTTATAGGCCTGATCCAGTTTCTTTAAAGTATCCTTATCAAAGCCACGGCGGCGCAGCCCCACCTTGTTGATGCCGGAGACCCGCATATGCTTGCGGGTGCCGCTTACAATGATAAAGGGAGGCACATCCTTGCTGATACCGGAATGGCCACCGATGTAAGAATAGGTCCCGATGCGGGTGAACTGATGTATGGCGACAAGGCCGCCTATAATAGCATGGTCTTCAACCTGGACATGTCCAGCCAGGGTGGCGCCATTGGCCAGGATGGCAGAATCACCGATCACACAATCATGGGCAATATGCGCACAGCCCATGAGGAGATTGCCGGAGCCTATAGTTGTAATACCTCTGTCCGTAACCGTACCGCGGTGGATGGAGACATATTCCCGTATCTGGTTATTGTCACCGATAACAAGTTCCGTATCCTCGCCCTTGTATTTCAAATCCTGGGGCGGGGCGCCAACGGTGGCAAAGGGGCCGATAACATTTCCTGCGCCGATGGTTGTGGGGCCGGTTATAACCGAATGCGGCTTGATAATTGTGTCCCGCCCGATACTTACTCCCTTTTCGATAATCACATAGGGACTGACATTGACGGAACTGTCAAGCTCGGCCCCGGAATCAATGATTGCTGTTGGATGTATATGCATTTTTTATCACGAGAATATGAGGATTGGGAAAAAAAATTAGACAAATGCCGCCATAAATTCGGCCTCGGCAACTACCTCGCTGTCGACCGTGGCCTTGCCTGCCATCTTCCAGATTTTCCCTTTGTGCTTGATAACGGTCATTTCAAAGATTAGCTGGTCACCGGGAACGACAGGGCGGCGGAATCTTACCTTGTCAATTCCTGCAAAGTAGATGAGTTTTTTGCCAATCATTTCAGGGAGGGAATAATAGGCCAGGATGCCGCCGACCTGGGCCATGCCCTCCAGGATGAGAACACCCGGCATGATGGGGTCCGAAGGAAAATGTCCCTGGAAGTAAGGTTCATTCATGGAGACATTTTTCAAGCCAATCATGCTTTTGCTTTTCTCGCCTGCAAGAATTCTGTCTACCAGTAAAAAGGGATAGCGGTGCGGCAGAAGCCGGACGATCTCTTTTATGTCCAAGGTTGAAATATCACTTGTCATTCTTTCTCTCCTTCCCCATCACGTCTTTGCTTGTGCCAATACTGTATAATTTGTCTGTAAAGGGAGCTTCTTCAATAAGGCTATTTTTGCCCTTCATCCGGGAACAGTTTTCTATACATCTTTTCTGTCTTTTGCCGCATGTCGAGCAGTTCGCCATAAAGTTTCGGCAGTTTTGCAAAGATAGTGCTCGCCTTTAACCAGTCCTTGTGGGGGATTGCCGGAATCCCGGAGACAATGGTGCCTTTTGGCACGTTGGCATGCACACCGGATTTGGCAGCCACCATGACGCCGTCATCAAGGTGTATATGGCCTTTTATGGCAACCTGCCCCCCTAAAACAACATTGTTGCCGAGGGAGGCACTGCCGCCAATGCCAACCTGGGCCACCACCAGAGAATTTTTGCCAATCTTCACATTGTGACCGATCTGTATCAGGTTGTCCATCTTTGTACCCTGCATGATATGGGTCTTGCCAAATGTGGCCCGGTCGATGGTTACGTTTGCGCCGATCTCCACATCGTCATCAATCTGCACCGTGCCGATATGGGGCCATTTGACATGGTTGTTGTTCTCGTCAGTTGCAAAGCCGAAACCGTCACTGCCGATAACAGTGCCGCTGTGAATGATGACCCGTGCACCGATTGTGCAGGAATGGTATACAGTTACATTGTGATAGAGAAGGCAATCATCGCCGATCTCAACATCGTCGCCGAGAACAACTCCGGGGTGCAGTGTAACCCTTTCACCCAGCCTGACCCGGTCGCCGATACAAACAAAGGGCCCAATTGTTATTTCTTCCGGGATGTCGCAATTGTTACCTATATGAGATTTAGGATTTATACCGGTTGCCTGAAATGGTTTAGCCTGAAAGAAATTCTGGATGCGGGCAGCAGCAAGATAGGGATTTGCAACCTTGATCAAGGGCTTTTCATCATAAGTAAGTCCAGTCGGCACGATAAAGGCTGAGGCCTTGCTGTTTTTCAATTTTTGCAGACCGGCTGCCTTAACCAGGAAGGCTAGCTCCCCAGGGCCGGCTAAGGCCAGGTCGGCCAAACCCCGCACAGTAATTTCAGGGTCTCCGGTGAGTTCACCGTCCACCAGCACGGAAAGCTCCGCAAGTGTCTTCGTTTTTGCAACCATGGATATGTCTATGAAGATAATTTAGTAATTTGTCTACATTTGGAAATAAGAAAAATACCTTGTTATGGGAAGCAAGTAAAGGGATCAGTTGTAAAGAAACACTTCTCGGCGTAATTTTTCAAATGCTTGCAGATCTTTCTGCCATGAGTTTTCCATGTCCAAGAGACTTTTACCCTGTTCAAGGGCCTGACGCACCTGGCGGTCGCCTAGAATCAGATCCATGGGCAGACGTTCATACTCATATTCATAGGGAGGCTTTTTGTAGGTAAATGCTCCAGGGTAGAGGAGCATGACGGCCTGCATCAGGGTCAGAGAGGTTCGATATGGGCGAAAAGCAGGCGGATCGGTAATATGGATCTGGAATCCCTTGCACGCCTGCCCGGCCCACTTGTTGGACGTGGGCTCAAATATGAGCGGCCGTAGCAGGCAACCGGAAAGACCGGCAGTTTTTTCCACTTTGCGCAGGATTTTATCCGGCTCAAAAAAAGGGGCGCCAAACAGTTCAAAGGGTAAACAGGTGCCGCGGCCTTCAGAAATGTTTGTACCTTCCCAGATTACCTGCCCAGGATAAACAAGAGCGGTTGCAGGTGCAGGCATGTTTGGTGAGGGAAAGACCCATGGCAGTTGTGTGTCGCGGAAAAGCATATGACGTTGCCAGCCCTGCATGGGGATAACCTCCAGGTCAGCCCCGATGTTGAAATGGTTGTTGAGCAGTAAGGCAAGTTCTCCAAATGTCAGGCCGTGGCGCATGGGGATGGGGTAGAGCCCCACGAATGAATAGCAATCTTCCTGTATGATGTTGCCTTCCACCAATTCTCCGCCGACAGGATTAGGCCGGTCAAGCACCAGCACCTTTTTACTGAATGCGGCAGCAGCCTGAAGACAGTAGGCCATGGTATAGAGAAAGGTATAAACTCTGGTGCCTACGTCAAATAAATCGATGACAAGCACGTCGAAAAGATCGAACATCTCTTTGGTGGGACGCCTTGCCCTGCTGTAAAGACTGTACATGGGCAGCCCGGTAGGCGAATCAAGCGTATGGGCGGACTCGATCATGTTGTCCTGTTTTTCCGAGAAAAAACCATGCTGGGGCGTGAAAAGACAGGTCAACTGGTCGGGAAAAGCCTTGATGAGCAGATCACGGCTATGAATGAGCATGCTGTCTGTTGATGCCTGGTTGCAGAGGAGCCCGAGCCTGTGTCCTGAAAGCCAATGCGGGGGTGATAAGATAAGCTGTTCTATACCCAGGGAGATCATATGTAACGTGTTTGCCTGATGGTTTAGCCCCGATAATTCAAGAGTTGAAGTTGCCGGATCAGCCCGAATAGTTCACGAGTTGGGGTTGCCGGTTTATGCCTGCATGACCTTGTCAGCAGCACCGTTTAAACCGTTGAAAGCATTGCGGGTGTCAACTATCAGGTCTGCATGCTCAAGGATGAACCGGTAGTCATAGGCAGAATGATCGGTTGCCAGCAGGATACAGTCCATGGATGCTAATGTTTCTGCAGTAATATCAGTACTCTTAAGGTTAAAGGAGTATTTCCGCATCGGAAGTAACACTGGAATGTGCGGGTCATTATAGAGCACCTCAGCGCCTTTTTCCTGCAGGAGTTCCAACAGTTTGAATGAAGGTGATTCCCTCGGGTCATCAATATCTTTTTTATAGGCCATGCCCAGCAGGAGGATCCTGGAGCCATTAATTGATTTTTTCCTGCTGTTCAGGGCTTCCATGACCCGCTGGATCACATAGTACGGCATTGCCGTATTGACCTCACCTGCCAGTTCAATGAACTTGGTGGGGAAATCATACTCCCGTGCCTTGGAAGTTAGATAGAATGGATCAATGGGGATGCAGTGCCCGCCAAGCCCGGGGCCTGGATAAAAGGGCATATAGCCGAAGGGTTTGGTGCTCGAAGCCCTGATCACCTCCCAGACATCAATGCCCATACGATGGCTTAGGATCTTCAGTTCATTTACCAGGGCTATATTGACGCTGCGAAAGATGTTTTCCAGGAGTTTGGACATTTCTGCGGTCTGGGTGGAGGAAACATCTACCACGGACTGCAGACCGGTCTTATAAAAATCTGCTGCAAGAGCTGTGGACTCGTCATTGATGCCGCCCACAACTTTAGGGATATCAGCCGTAGTGTATTTGGGGTTGCCGGGATCTTCACGTTCCGGGGAATAGGCGAGGGCAAAATCTTTTCCTGCTGCAAGCCCTGAATTCTCAAGAATGGGCAGCAGCAGTTCAACAGTGGTCCCCGGATAGGTAGTTGATTCAAGGATGACCATCTGCCCGGGCCGCAGGACTTTGGCAATCGCATGGCCTGTATTTTCAATATAATGCATATCCGGCTCCCTGTTCTGGGTCAAAGGGGTCGGAACACATATGAGCAGAACATCGGGTTCATTGAGCCGGGAGAAATCAGCCGTGGCAGATAATTTGCCCTGCTGCACAAAGGCGTTCAGTTTCTCCGAAGGGATATGTTTGATGTAACTGACACCGGCATGCAGCATGTCTATTTTCTTGATGTCAAGGTCAAAGCCGAGGACAGCAATATCTTTTCGTAAAAAGGTAAGGCTCAGGGGCAGGCCGACATATCCCAGGCCGATAATTCCCAAGAGAAATTCTTTCTGCGTAATTTTGTCCTGAAGCTTGGTCAGTTCTGGAGTCATACCTACCTCAATATTTGAGCAAAAGTGTAAGAGTTGATTTCATGGCATACAAAGCAGCGCGCATTTTCAGGATTATTCCACAGTCACGCTTTTTGCCAGGTTCCTGGGTTGATCAACATCACAGCCGCGCAGGGAGGCGATTTCATAAGCCAGCAGCTGCGCCGGTATGGTGAAAAGAATCGGGTTCAGCTCCGGCATCATGGTCGGCGCCTTGGGCATATACAACACATGATCGGTAATTTTTTTCAACTGCCTGTCACCTTTGGAGCCGATAAGAATGAGCTGTCCCTGCCTGGCCCTGATTTCTTCAATATTGGAAATGGATTTTTCGTAGACATTGTCCTTGGGCACCAGGCCAAGGATGGGCATATCCTTGTCAATGAGCGCTATGGGGCCGTGTTTCAGTTCGCCCGCTGCATAGCCTTCGGCATGGATATATGATATCTCCTTCAGTTTTAAGGCGCCTTCCAGGGCGATTGGAAAGTTAAGCCCCCGGCCGACAAAAAGAAAATTGCGGCTGTCATAAAAGCGTTCAGCGACAACCTTTATCTTTTTCTGCAGGGAGGGAAGATTTTCCTCCAGGAGCGGAGGAAGGCCGACAATGGCCTGGCCGAGCTGCCTGACTTTATCTGCCGGTAAAGTTTTTCTCACCTGGCCCAGATAGGAGCCCAAAAGGAAAAGGGCCGCCAGTTGGCTGGTAAAGGCCTTGGTTGAGGCCACCCCGATCTCCGGGCCGGCATGGGTATAGAGCGTAGCGTCAGCCTCCCTGGTCATGGTGCTTCCCACCACATTACAAATGGTGATAACCCTGGAGCCCAGTTGGGAAGCCAACCGTGTCCCTGCCAGGGTATCGGCGGTTTCACCGGATTGGGAGATGGAAAGGGTGAGGACTTTTTTGTGCAAAAGCAGCTTACGGTAACGGAACTCGGATGCAATATCAACCTCGACCGGGATACCGACCCATTCCTCGAACCAGTACTTGGCCACCAGGGCCGCATGCCAGGAAGTGCCGCAGGCAACTAGGGCTATGCGTTCAATGTTTTTGAGTTCTTTTTCCAGTTTCTTCAGTTCAGGCAGTTCGACTCTGCCGCTTTGTGGATCAATCCTGCCGCGCAGCGTGTTAATCAGGGCCTGGGGCTGCTCGTAGATTTCCTTGAGCATAAAGTGCTTGAACCCGGCTTTTTCAGCCATGCCGGCATCCCAGGTAATGGTTTGCACCTGCTTATTGATCTTGCGGCCGCTTGCAAGGTTGCGCACCTCCCACTTGTCGGAAGCGAGAACAGCGATCTCTTTGTCCTCCAGAAAAACGACATCTCTGGTATAAGGCAGAAGGGCGGGAACATCAGAGGCCAGCAGAGTGCCTTCGCTGTTGCTGATGCCCAGGACAAGCGGGCTGTGATTTCTGGCAGCCACTATGGTATCTGGCTGGCCTCTCCAGAGCACACCGACTGCGAATGAGCCTTGGACCCTTTTAAGGGCCTTTCTGACAGCCTGCACAAGATCCTTGTCCAGATACTCTTCTATGAGGTGGGCCAGGACCTCTGTATCTGTTTCCGAGCGGAATATGTGTCCCTTTTTTTTGAGTTCCGCCCTCAGGGTCTGGTAGTTCTCAATAATGCCGTTATGCACTACCACCAGGTCATCCTTGCAGTCACCATGGGGATGGGCGTTTTCAGTGGTCGGGGCCCCATGGGTAGCCCAGCGGGTATGGCCAAGCCCAACATGGCTTTCAACGCCCAGCACCCCTTCAACAATTTTTTCCAGGTTGGCGAGTTTGCCCTGGGCCCGGTACTTTACCAGCCTGCCGTCCTGCAAATAGACCAAACCTGCTGAGTCATATCCCCTGTACTCCAGCCGTTTAAGGCCATCCAGAAGGATGGGGATAACTTTCCTCGTGCCGATATAGCCAACTATGCCGCACATATTCTTCCCTGTATAAATCTGTGATTAGAATAATTTTAAGGCTTGCATTAAAAGTTAAAGACAAACCTTTACAAAGTCTTCATTGTTGTCATGACGCTGATGCAGAGAAACTTATTGTCATGGAGTTCGTCTGAGCAAGTATAAATCGTAAAGCCGTTAGAGTAATTTCAAAGAGTAACTGCATAAAATTTCTAAACAAATCTACAAGACAAATTGCCCTAATACGAGTTTTTTCTTTTCTCCCTGCCAAAAAGGTTGTACTTATTTACCAATTTATGCAGAAAAAATCATGGTCTAAAGTGGGATTGCCGAACTCCGCGATAAGCGGAACTCTCTCATTTTCTGCAGAATACAGACCGGCAAGTCTCTAGAACAAGAGGAAATCATTATGTCCAAGGATCTGAACCAGATGCGGCAGCGGCTCAAAGAGCTCCTGCTTAAAAAATCATACCGCGAAGGCCGGATTAAACTTACCTCGGGTAAGGAGTCAGATTTTTATATAGACGGCAAGCAGACAACACTTGATGCAGAGGGGGCGTATCTTTGCGGTAGGCTTCTCTATGATCTGATTTGTTCCAGTGAAGTGAAAATTTGTGGTGTCGGGGGTATGACACTTGGGGCGGATCCACTGGTTACAGCAGTTTCAATTGTAAGCTACCTGGAGGGGGAGCCACTGCCTGCCTTTATAGTCAGGAAAGAGCCAAAATCCCATGGCACAGAAAACTATATAGAAGGCAAGAAAAACCTGCCGGCAGGAGCACAGGTGGCATTGCTCGAAGATGTGGTCACAACCGGGGGCACTCTTCTGCAGGTAATTGAGCGTGTGCAATCCCAGGGGTTTGAGGTCGGCCTGGTCGCCACTGTCGTTGACCGCCAGGAGGGGGGCGTTGCGGCCTTGGCGGCACAAGGCTACAAGCTTCTCACAGTATTCACCAGGGAAGAGTTGCTGGCGCCATAGACAAGCATTGACCAGCACAATTTTTTTCGGGAAAAGCTGAATGAAATGCGGGAAGTGTTTAGGACAGCTTGAGATTATCCGGATGTGCCGGAAGATCCGCATGCAGTGCAAAAGCTGCGGGCGAAAATATCAGATCCACGAAATTGCGGACCAGCTTGATCCTGAAACAGAAAAAATTCTCGAGCGCTATACCGCCATAATTTATGATTAATTTTTTAAGAAATTAGTAAAATGAAAAAACCTGATATTGATATTGGAGCGTGCACGCTCTGCATGGGCTGCGTTGATAGCTGTCCAGAGGTATTCCGTTACAATGATGCCGGCTATATTGAAATAGTCGAGCTTCCTGCATACCCTGAAAAAGAGGTTGATGAGGCGATAATGTTCTGTCCTGAGGACTGCATTGCCTGGAGTGATGAATGACACAGGTGTAATTGCAGTTTTCAGGCATTTTTGTTACCGATGCTTTTAAGCAATTTACGGTGCTCTGTGATAATAGTTGATAATCTTATGTTTTAGTGACACTTTAACTTTCAATACACAAAAAGTTTGATGGAAAAAAGAGGCGGGAAAGGGGTGGGGCGTCTGTTTCGTGCCTTTGGCTGGACAATGTCGGGTTTGAAGGCAACCTTTGTGCATGAAGCGGCCTTTCGTCAGGAACTTCTGCTCTGTGTCATTTTAACACCTTTGGCCTTTTATTTCGGCAAGACAGGCTTGGAAAAAGCCCTGTTACTTGGCAGTTTGCTGCTAATCCTGATTGTCGAGTTATTAAACAGTGCAGTCGAGGCAACGGTCGACAGGATCGGCGCAGATGAGCATGACCTGGCCGGCCGCGCCAAGGACATGGGGTCTGCCGCAGTTTTCCTGTCACTTGTCAATGCTGGAGTAATCTGGCTTCTTGTCTTTCTCGCCTGAATCGGTGAGTATTGGCTTGGTGGAAACAGGACTCAATTTACAGAAAGACGATTTTCAAAATTCTTCAGGTTTGCAAGGCTGCCGATAATTTTCTGGGCCGCAGCAAAAAAGGGGCCAAACGTTTTAGCATCAAGTGCACTTAAGGCAACGGCCCCGTATTCCCTGCACTGATTTTCCGCGAATTCCTCTGCAACCAGATCGGTCTTATTCAATACCTTGAGGCAGGGGATTTTGTCCAGTTCCAGTTCCCGCAGCTGGTTTTCCACCACAGCGACCTGGTCGGCAAACCGGGGGTTGCTGACATCAATAACATGCACCAGCATGTCCGCTTCATAAAGTTCTTCCAGGGTAGCCTTAAAGGCCTGGAGCAATTCAGCCGGCAGGGCACGGATAAAGCCCACGGTGTCGGTAATTATCACCTCTATATCCTGTGGAAAGCGGAGACGGCGGCTGGTCGGGTCCAAAGTGGCAAAGAGTTTATTCTCAGCGGTTATTTCGCTTTCTGTAAGCGTATTCAACAGGGTCGATTTACCGGCATTGGTATACCCGACAAGCGAGATGACCGGTATTTCCTTTTTGCGGCGACGGGATCTTCTCTGGTAGCGTTCCTGGCTTACTTTCTTTAATTTCTTCGCCAGCAGGGCAATCCGGTCATTGATGCGCCTGCGGTCTATTTCAAGCCTGGTTTCGCCGGGACCGCGGCCACCGATCCCACCGGTCAGTCGGGAAAGGGCGTCATCTCTTTTTGTCAGGCGCGGCAGCATGTATTTGAGCTGGGCCATTTCAATCTGCAGCTTGCCCTCACGGCTCAAGGCCCGCCTGGCAAAAATATCCAGGATGAGCTGGGTGCGGTCAATGACCCGCAGCTCCATGTGATCCGTAATGGAGCGGATCTGAGAGGGATTGAGTTCCTGGTTGAAGAGAAGAAGGTTGGCATTCAGACGCAGGGCCGAGAGAAAGATCTCCGCTAATTTGCCTTTGCCGAGGATATATTTCGGATTAATTTTTGGACGCTGCTGGATAATGCTGTCAAGAACAACCACATCGTCAGATCGGGCCAACTCAACAAGTTCGTCCATTGATTCCCGGGCAGAACTGCGGCCTTGACCCCGGGATGGGGTAATAACGCTTATCAGTATGGCCCGGTCTTTTCCCTTGTCAACTTCCCGGATGGGCTGCAGCCTGGTAAATTCCTGCTCCAGGGCTGTGATGAGTTCGTCAAAACCGAATGGTTGCTGCCCGGGAGTTATGGGTTCCAGAAAAGCCCAGTTTTTTCCTTCACGGGGAGATGGGACTAGATGTGCAGAGTACAGTTTTTCAGGTTGACCGTCCACTCGGACTTTGAGAATACCCATTAAGTCAAGACGCAGGAATAAGAGATCGACCAGATCGTCATCGGTCAGGTTTTCTCCGGCTAAATGGGTGTGAATGCAGCGTAAACCCTTGAGACGGCCCCCTGCAGACCTGATGCCTGAAAGCGCGGGAATAACAATCTGTTTGGCATCACCGACAATGACCATATCGACCTGGCCCGCCCGGTCGATGAGCACACCGACCTGACGTCCTGTATCGTGGGAAATTTCAGCCATGGACCGTGCCATTTCATGGCTGACTATGAGATTCGGTGTTATGCGTTTTTTCCCGAGACGCTCAAGGTGTTTAAGTTGGGCTGTTTTCAGGCCACCGGTGTTTCCAAAAAGCTTACTGATTTTGTTTCTCCCTGAGAATACGTTTGTCGCCCACGCGTATTGTAACCTTAGTTTTGTCGAAGTATTCAAGAAGCGGGATGCTGAACTTTCTTGAAAGACCTGTGAGCTCCTTAAAAGCAGGTGTATCTATTTCTTCATCCTTTATAAGGATGGCAACCAGTTTTTCTTTGAGGTTATCCATGGCTGGCTTATAAAAGTAAAGATCTTCAGAGACTTTGCTGAGTACATCGTCCCGGACCATAATGGCCAGGACTTCTTTCAACAGATGCTGCGGATACTTGCCGAAATTTGCCATTACTTCCTTGATGGTCGGCGGAGCAAGATCTGCCTCTTTGTAGAAGGCCTCAAGTTCACGGCGCAGGATTTTTTCATCTTCTTTCAGGGACACCTTGTGGCCGGAGAGACTGATCAGTGCCTGGTCCTGGACAATTTCCCCCTTTTTTTGCAGGTCGTTCAGCAAAAATTGCAAAAGGCGCTGGTCAAGCCTACTGTGCAGCAGGGAGCGGAGCTCTTCCTTGGGCAGCCCTGCCTTGAGAGGATTTTTCTGGTGGTAGCTTGTAAGAGCCGCACGCAGTTTTTCAACCAGTTTTTCATACACCGCTGAGGAAACCATGCGTTGTTTTTCCTGTTCGATGAGTATGATCTTCCTGGATGATAGCGGTTGCTGCACGATCCTCTTGAGGCGGTTGCCGAAAACGCCCATCTTGACAGCAAGCCTCTCCATGGTAAGGCCTTTGTAGCCGCTTTCCATGATATGGAGCAGGGCGAGATTCTCCGGGTTGTTTTCCCTGTAGGTCGTAAAGATTTCCTTGTTTTCCGCGCGGAACCGCTTTCGTTTCCTGGGTGAGCCGTTTAAGACAATGCCGCCGCCGATGGTATGGATAGGGGAATAACTGCGGATGACGTACTTGTCGCCGGGCCAGCAGCCGACTTGCTCTTCGAGCAGGATCTGTGCATTGGCCTCAGACCCGGGTTCCAGTTCCTCATCATGGAGCAGGACGATGCGTCCCATTATCTCTGCCGTGCCAAGGTGAATTCTTACCCTGGTGCGGTTTTTATAATTTTTTCTGGCGGATTCCAGATAGAAAAAGTGCACATCTAGCAGGTAGGATGGCTGCAGGCAATCTACAGAAGCAGCCATTTCGCCACGCTTGATGGCCTCCTTTTCCAAGCCCTGTAAATTAATGGCGGTTCTGTGGCCTGCTTCAGCCTCCTGCGTATCTTTGCTGTGTACCTGGATTCCCCTGATTTTGCCGGATATGCGGCTCGGATAGAACATGAGGTCTTCACCGGTTTTTATACGGCCCGATATGGCTGTGCCTGTTATGACAGTACCAAACCCTTTCATGGAAAAAACCCTGTCAACAGGCATGCGAAAAGGGCCATAAGCTTCAGAGAAATCCGAAGCTGCCACCAGAGTATCAAGGGTATTCCGGACCTCTTCGATACCGTCTCCAGTTGTGGAGGATACCGTGAGCAGGGGTGCCTCGTCCAGAAATGAACCGGCAAAAAAGGTCCTGACATCATCAATCACGAGCGCCAGCCAATCCGGCTCAACCATGTCTTTTTTGGTGATAATGATGAGGCCGCGCTGTATGCCGAGCAGCCTGCAGATCTCGAAATGTTCCCGGGTCTGGGGCATGATGCCCTCATCGGCTGCAACGATGAATGTAACCAGGTCCATGCCGGAAGCGCCTGCCACCATGTTCTTGACAAATTTTTCATGTCCGGGAACATCAACGATGCCAAGCCTGTGGCCGCAGGGCAGGTCGAGATAGGCAAAACCCAGTTCAATGGTGATGCCGCGCTCCTTTTCCTCCTTGAGGCGGTCCGTATCAATCCCGGTCAAGGCCCTGATAAAACTGGTCTTGCCGTGGTCAACATGTCCGGCAGTCCCGAGGATAACCTCACGCACCGTTTACCAGCCTCCGGCAAGAAAAGGATTCCCTGTTTTTTCCTGCGCAATGGTTGAGTGTTCGCCGCCATAACCATGCCCTGGCCAGACAATGGTATCAGGGGGCAGGACCAGGAGACGGGTTTTTATGGAGTGCAGCAGTTCCTGTGTGGAGCCGCCGGGAAAATCCGTGCGGCCGACGCCGCCGGCAAACAGGGTGTCACCGCTGAACAGGTTGGGTTCCGAATACAGGCATATGCCTCCAGGAGTATGCCCCGGAGTATGGATGACAGTGAGTGCTTCCTTGCCAAAGATCAGGGTGTCGCCATCAACCACACGTTTGTCTACAGGAGGAGAGGCGGGCAGGCCGAGCTGGGAGAAAAATTGTTCCACCCGCTCCTGACTGAAAAAATCGGCATCAGCAGCATGCATGACAATATCACCGCCGGTATCATCTTTAAGGCGTCTGTTGCCGCACACATGATCGGGGTGACCATGGGTGTTGACGATATATTTAACCGTGAGTTTTTCCTGTTGGCAGGCAGCAAGGATATCCTCCTCGTTGCCGCCCGGGTCTATAATTACAGCTTCTTTAGTAGCATCACATGAAACTATATAACAGCAGACCCCCATCATACCAACTGTCATCTGTTTAATACGCATTTTGTCTCCTAACCCGCTTTTTCCGATTCTTTTTTTACAGGCAGTTCTTTTATGACATTATCTATAACCACGTCAAAGGCCATGGTCGCAGCAGAACCGGCCCCGGAGGAGAGATACGGCCTGCCGGCATCTCCTCCGGCAACCACTTTCGGGTCCATGGGCACATTGCCCAGAAACGGCAGATTAAACTCTAGTGCCGTCTTCTTCCCGCCACCGGTGCCAAATATGTCCACCGGCTTGTCACAGTGGGGACAGATAAAGCCACTCATGTTTTCTACGAGCCCAAGGATTTTGATATTCACATGTTTGCAGAAATTTATGGACTTGCGCACATCAGCCAGGGCAACCTCCTGGGGTGTTGTAACAATCAGGGCCTGGACATCTTTAATGGTCTGGGCCACGGAAAGGGGTTCATCCCCGGTGCCGGGAGGAGCGTCGATAACCAGGTAGTCCAGCCGGCCCCAGTCAATTTCAGCGATAAACTGCCTGATTGCCTGAATTTTGAGAGGGCCCCGCCAAATGATGGCCTCATCGCGGTTATCCATCATGTATTCCAGCGACATGATTTTCAGCTTGTCATTGTATTTCATGGGCGGCACCAGGGAGGTTTTTTCCTCTTTGGTCCTGTGCAGCCTTTCAGTGAGGTTGAGCATGCGGCAGATATCAGGACCGTGCAGGTCAACATCCATGAGGCCGACCTTAAAGCCCCTGTTAGCAAGACCAAGAGCCAGGTTAGTAGCTACGGTGCTTTTGCCAACCCCGCCTTTCCCACTCATGACAAGGATTTTACGTTTAATTTTTGTTAATGCTGAAGTTATGGCAATGTCCTGTACCGCTTTAGCAGTTTTTAAGGTACCACAGGTCCCTTTCCGGTCCCCTGTTTTACTCGGACATGTTTTGCATGCATCTGACATGATATGCAATCTCCTCTGATAATAACTGGTTTGAAATAAGATGTATTTATATACTGTAATGCTTAATGTTTTAAAAGCGAATAAGAAATACTTTCTCAATTCTAGCAAAGCCTTGACACAAGGGATAATTTGTTTTTACTTGATTTGTATTCCGGATATTAAGTAAAATAAAATATTTTATAGGCCCTTTTGGCGGGAGGTAAGAGACTGTTCTTCCAGGGGTGGTTATCGGTGAAAATCACAGCAATCCAGTGTGCAGTATTTTTACAGACGGGTGAAGATAATGGATGATTTTGACAGAAGGATACTTGAAGAATTCAAAGAGCTTGAGAGGCAGATGGGCAGGATGCTGCGAGCTACGTCCCTGACACGGATGATACCCATGACCTCGAGCGGGGGCTGGCAGCCGGCGGTCGATGTATATGAAACAAACGACGCCATAATTGTCCTCATGGATACAGCAGGTATAGATATGAACCATCTTGCCATCACAGCAGAAAAAAATCGCATTATTGTCGAGGGCAGGAGAAACCTGCCCAAGCGCGGCAATGTCTGCTGCATTCACCAGCTGGAAATCGAAATGGGCTATTTTAAAAGAACGATTTCCTTTCCGGTTTCAGTCAATTTTGTTGAGCCCGTTTTCAACTGCCAGAACGGGATCCTGGAAATCAGACTGCCCAAGGAAACAAAAAGCTGTTCAATTCCATAACCAGCAAGAAAAAATGGATGAGACACCATGAGCGATGATAAAGCAGCAGCCGATAAACAGGCCAATGTCAACCCTGCTGAACTACCTATACCTGCCGAACTGCCTGTTCTGCCTCTGAATGATTTTGTCTTTTTCCCGGGTATGGGATTTCCCCTCCAGGTTTCCAACGAACATTCAAGGCAGCTGATTGACGACGCCCTGATGCATGACAGGTTGATCGCCGTAGTTTCCCATAAAAAAATTGCAGAAAATGAACCTTCTAAAGAACTTTCCGATCATCTCTATTCCATAGGGGTGGTGTGCTACATCCATAAGCTCATCAAATCCCCTGAAGGCTTTTACCAGGTGGTTATGAGCGCGGTCAAAAAGATCAGGATCCTGGAATATACCGTGCGGGAGCCATACCTGAAGGCCAAAATCGAGGTCATTGACATGAGGGTGCAAGAGGACAAGGAGGTTGAAGCCCACGTCCTCAACCTGCGGAATCAGTTCAAAAAACTGGTCACGCTTTCCCAGCTGCCGCCTGAACTGTACATGACGGTCATGGCCGTAACAGATCCATATCACATCGCCTATCTGATAGCCTCCCAGTTGAATCTTGCCGTGGAGGAAGAACAGGTAATTCTTGAGATTGATGAACTCAAAAGCATGCTGCATAAGGTGGCGGAAGAACTTGCCAAGCGTCTTGAAACTGTGGAGATGAGCAATCAGATCCAGAAGGCGGTCAAGGAGGATATGGATGATAAGCAGCGCGAGTTTTTCCTGCGCCAGCAGTTAAAGGCAATACGCAAAGAGCTTGGCGAGGATGATGAACATGCTGATATCAATGACCTCAGACTGAGGGTAGCGGAGGCTAAATTAGGGGATGAACCCCGTAAAGCAGCGGAAAAGGAATTGGGCAGACTTGCCAAGATTTCGCCATCTTCACCTGAATACACCGTGTCCCGGACCTATCTGGAATGGATACTGGACCTGCCATGGGAGATTTCCACTACCGATTCCCTCGACCTTGAGGAGGCCCAGCGCATCCTTGACCAGGATCATTATGGCCTGGAAAAGATCAAGAAGCGCATAATCGAGTTTCTTGCCGTACGAAAACTCAAGCACGACATGCATGGCCCTATCCTCTGCTTTGTAGGGCCTCCCGGGGTTGGTAAAACTTCTCTGGGCCAATCCATCGCCCGCTCCCTGGGAAGAAAGTTTGTCCGTATCTCTCTTGGCGGCGTCCGTGATGAGGCTGAGATCAGGGGGCACAGAAGAACCTATATAGGAGCCCTGCCCGGCCGCATAATCCAGAGCCTGCGCAAAGCCGGTTCCAACAACCCCCTTTTTATGCTGGATGAGATTGACAAACTGGGCATGGATTTCAGGGGTGATCCCTCTTCAGCCCTGCTTGAGGTCCTCGACCCGGAGCAGAATTTCTCCTTTGCGGATCATTATCTGGAAATCCCATTTGACCTCTCGAGGATAATGTTCATCACCACGGCCAATATTCTTGACACCATTCCCGGGCCGCTGCGCGACAGGATGGAAGTCGTGGAGTTGCCGGGCTATACCGAAGATGAAAAGCTGATGATTGCCAAGGAACATTTGATAGAAAAACAGCTCGAAGCCCATGGCTTGACACCTGAAGACCTTGAGCTTACCGATGATGCCATCCGGGCCATTATCCGCTCCTATACGCGGGAGTCAGGTGTTCGGAACATCGAACGTGAGGTGGCAGCCATCTGCCGTGGCATAGCAAAAGAGATCGTTTCAGGTCATACAGGCAAAACCGTGGTTGATTCCAAAGACCTGCAGAAATATCTAGGCTCCATCCGCTTCTTTCCTGAGATCCTGGCCCGGACCTGGGGGCCGGGACTTGCTACCGGGCTCGCCTGGACGCCGGTTGGGGGAGACATCCTCTTTATCGAATCGGCAAAAATGCCAGGCAAGGGAGGGTTGACGCTTACAGGCAAGTTAGGAGAAGTGATGAAGGAATCGGCCACTGCAGCTATGACCTACCTGCGTTCCAAGGCCTCACAGTTCGCTATCGCTGACTCGGTTTTTGCTGAAACAGATACCCACATCCATGTACCCGAAGGGGCCATTGCCAAGGATGGTCCCTCAGCTGGTGTTGCCATGGTGGTTTCACTTGCTTCGCTGTATAGGGGCAAGCCGGTACGCAAGGATATTGCCATGACCGGTGAGATCACCCTGCGGGGAGATGTCCTGCCGGTCGGCGGCATAAAGGAAAAGGTGATTGCTGCAGTACGGGCCGGTATAACCGATATTATTCTGCCGCATCTCAATGAAAAGGATGTTATTGAGCTTCCAGACAATGTGAAAGAGGGGATCAAGTTTCACCTGGTGCAGGGCATCCAGGAGGCATTGGATATAGCCCTGGAGAAAGACCAGGATCCGTGACAGAAAATATAAATGGCCAATGTTGATAGTCTCGTATGTATGTCCTGTATTAAAGGGTAAAAAGTCTCGGGATGGTGACGTCATCAATGTTCGTGGGCAGCGCACCCATCCGCCTTGATGCTCTTCGCAGTAATCGGCTGGTCAACTGAGCGGGAAATACAGTTTTTGGGGACCATATGATGCGGATGGTAGCTTTCTTTCGCCTGGCGCATGCCCGGGATGCCGAGATCCTGTTCCCGGTTGACATAGTCAAAATCTGAAAGGCCGTATTTTGAAAACCAGTGATTAATCAACTGGCCAAGACCCGGTATATCGGCCATGGCCTTTTCAAAATGCCAGACAGCCGTACCGGGGGACAACTCCTCTGCAATGGCAAAGGCCTGGATTATGCCATCTACCCTCACTGCGCCGCCTAGGAGTCCCAATTCATTAAAATGCGCAAAGGTTTCTGCAATGGCATTGGCTTCATTGCATAAACCGGGATTACGCCCGCAATCCCTGGTATTGCACCAGTTCTCCTGCATGGTTTCACATTCTGCAATAAGCTCTGCAGTAATGGGGACATATTCACAAGCATGATTGCTGAGGCACTGTTTAATATGGTTGCGTTTTTTTGCGTAGTGCCGTCCGCCAAGTTCAGCCAGATCCATTACCCGGTAGACATAATCAGCATTATCACGGTCGGGGGTTACCACAAAGTCTGCAACAGGAAGATTTTCAGCAGCAGTATCGGGGATGCGGACAGCCCCGATAATGTCCTCGTCCAAAAATGAAAAAACTTCCGGGATAAGGATTTTACCGGCCGGCGGCCCGAAGAGTATGTATTTGCCTTTTGCTTGGGCGGCATTCACCAGAAAAACGAGGGATTTGTCTATCTCTGCAAACAGGATCGGCCTGGATGGCTGCCAGATAAAGAGGTTGGTAAAGGTCTGCTCTGAAATTTCAGGGGGATACGTGCGCAAATATTCTGAAACCAGGCTTCTGTCTGCCAGAGTCAATGGGCGGATATCAGACATGGGTTTTTTTTAGTATAGAAAAGAAATTAATAATTTTAAAATTGCCGGCCCTTGATGTTTTTCAACAACTGGGCAATTTCAAGTCCCAAGGCAACACACAGCTTACCAGACATACATGCTTTCGCGTCTGGATTTTCGAGAAAGTGTTTCAATTCATGATTGTCTTTTTTCAGATCAACAACCCAGGCATTCTGTCGCCTGTCATAATCAACTGTCAGGTCAATGCCACATTCTTCGATGTCAGGGTATAATTGCTGTATTTTGTCACATAGTTCTTTTTTATCGAGCATGGCTGGAACCTCTCGCTTGAATTTAATTTCTGGGTATTTATCCCCGTATGCAACAAAAAAGTATAAATATATTTGATAATACATCATGCAACATTCCGGTAGTTTTAATTCTCGTGCTATTGTATTAGTATGCATCTTTTTTATCAGGAGAGCCAGTCACGGACCCTGATTAGATCCAGCAACATATGTATTCCGTTTTCAGGTTGCAGAGTGGCTTCAAGCGTTTAGTCGAAAAAGAAATGAAAGTAATTTTAGCAAAAAGTGCCGGGTTCTGCATGGGCGTCAGAAGGGCAGTGGAGGCTACCCTGGATGTTATCCAGAAAGAGGATACAGGTGTATCAACCTTCGGACCGCTGATCCATAATCCCCAGGTTCTCAATCTTTTGAAGGAGCGGGGCGTCAAGATACTCAAGGATATTCCTGAAAAAGAGTCCGGTACGGTTATCATACGGGCCCATGGTGTTCCGCCTGTCCACAAGGAACAGCTCAAGAGAGCTGGCGCCACGGTTAAGGATGCCACCTGTCCCCACGTGGTCAAGGTTCAGGTTATAATCAAGAAATACCTCAAGCAGGGATATGGAACCGTTATTATCGGCGACCGCAATCATGCTGAAGTTGAAGGGCTGATGGGGTTTGCCGGGAGCTTAGGCCGGGTTGTAAGCAACCTGGAGGATGTTAAAAGTCTGGATCTCCGTGCACCATACATAATCGTAAGTCAGACCACCCAGGATGAAACAATCTTTGCAGAACTGAGCAATTTAATCCTGGAGCGGTTCCCCGGCGGCAAGATTTTCAATACCATTTGTGATGCCACCCATAAACGCCAGGAAGAGGTGCGCAGTCTTTGTAATGGTGTTGAGGCGATGGTCGTTGTTGGCGGTAAAAACAGTGCCAATACGAAACGGCTGGCTGAGATTGCTCAGGGCAGGGGCTGTCCTGTGTTTCTCGTTGAAACCGAAGATGAGCTGGACCTTACTGCACTGTCAGCATATGAATGTGTAGGCGTTACTGCCGGGGCTTCAACTCCCACCTGGATGATCGGCAGGGTTGTCAGGATACTAGAGGCTATGCCCGGCAAGGGCGAGGGCAAACTGAAACAGTTCGGCAGCAAACTGCTCTGGCTTCTCCTTGCGACCAATATCTATGTCAGCATTGCAGGTGGAGCGCTCACCTATACTGCCGGAATACTGCAGAACATTGTTCCGAGGACAAGCCATTTACTGATAAGTTTTTTGTATCTGTTTGCCATGCACAATCTCAACCGTTTTACTGATAGAAAAGTACAGAAATTCAATGACCCGCTGCGGGCGCTTTTTTATGAGAAATACCGCTGGCCGCTCCTTGTCATTTCAGCCTTGTCGCTGGCTTTTTCCCTGACACTGGTGTTTGAACACGGTCTCAAACCCTTCCTGCTCCTGACAGGCATGAGTATTTTTGGCATTTTATACTCCGTGCAGGTAATTCCCAAGTCCCTGATTGCCAATATCAGGGTGCGGGGCCTGAAAGAGATCCCTGGCTCCAAGACCTTTTTTGTGGCTGTAGCCTGGGCCTTTGTCACAACGCTTATCCCAGCCTTGAGCGGGGCCCATAAACCGGACCTGATGACCCTGGTGGTTTTATTTTTTGTCCTGCTCCTCGTTTTTGTGCGCAATGCGCTTTTCGATGTTTTTGAGGTCCAGGGGGACAGGATTGTCGGCAAGGAGACATTGCCGGTCTGCATAGGTGAACAAAGAACACTTTTTATCCTGCATATTATAATGGCGGTTCTGGTTGTTTTGTTGCTCCTCATGCCGTTGCTCGGTTTCATGTCAGCGGCTGGATTCTGGCTGCTGCCAGGTATACTGTATATTATCTGGTTAACCCAGATGTACTGCAAAGGCAGGATAAGCCAGGGGCTTAGAATGGAATTTTACCTGGAAACAGTTTTTTACCTGCTTGCAGGACTTACCTGGCTGCCAGTGTTCCTGAATTCATGAGGAACAGCAGGTTCTAAAACTGCTCATGGATTCAGGGAATTGTTCGCAGCTCTAAAACATTATTGCCCGGGAAATTATCGGGTATCAAGCATAACTTTACTTGGAGCTATCAATGTTAGGGTGGTTTAAAAAAAAGGAAAAGAGCAGTGAAGATTCTGTGCCTGGGTCTGCCGAGATATCCTTGCAAGAGCAAGAGTTTACAGGCGATGCAACTGCAGTAGGAGCTTCCGAGAATGATCAGGATAGCCCAGAAGCTATAAACCAAGGTGCTGCAGTTGTAGAGCAGGATCAGAAGCATGCGAACCAGAAAGGACTGTTCAGGCGTTTACAGGAGGGTCTTGCCAAGACACGGGATTCCTTGGTGAGCAGGGTTGATGACCTCTTCCTTGGCAGGAAAGAAATTGATGCAGAACTCCTTGATGAACTCGAGGAAATTTTAATTACCGCAGACCTTGGCGTTAATACAACCCTGGATCTTCTTGATGAAATACGCAACAGGGTGTCACGAAAAGAACTCAAAGACCCCCAGGCCTTGAAACTTGCCCTGAAGGAGAGAATTCTGACCTTCTTTGCAGGTTATGACACGACAGGGATGCAAGTGCCTGCCACTGGTCCATTTGTCATCATGGTGGTTGGCGTCAACGGGGTAGGCAAGACCACCACCATCGGCAAGATAGCCAAGAAGTTTACCAGTTCCGGCCAGCGGGTTCTGCTCGTGGCAGCTGATACTTTTCGGGCCGCAGCCATTGAACAGCTGCAGGTTTGGGGGGGGCGGGTAGGTGCGGATGTGGTTGCGAAGCAGCAGGGTGACGATCCATCCGCAGTTATTTATGATGCCCTTGATTATGCGGCTTCCAGGGATTTCGATGTCATAATTGTCGATACGGCCGGCCGGCTCCATACAAAAGTAAACCTGATGGAAGAGCTGAAAAAGATTAAACGGGTGATCAACAAAAAGATGGAGGGCGCGCCCCATGAGATTATGCTCATCCTTGATGCCACCACCGGCCAGAACAGTATTTCCCAGGCCAGGCTCTTTCATGAGGCAGTGGGGCTCACCGGTCTGACCCTTACAAAGTTGGATGGTACAGCAAAGGGAGGTATAGTGGTGCATATTTCCCATGATTTTAATATCCCCATCAGGTTTATAGGTATCGGTGAAAAACTAGATGATCTGCGTGAATTTGATCCGGGTGAATTTATCGAGGCGCTTTTTGCAAATGGTTCTGGTCATAAATAAATATGGTGAGTGATATTTTTTATATAAATAACGGTCGGATATCTTATGGAATATAGACGGCATGAACAGCCAGGTTGCGGCGGCTGCTTTCTGCTCCTGCTCCTGCTGATCTTTCTTTTGGGCGGGGTCAAGGGTCTCGGGCTGCTTGCTTTTCTCATTCTTTTTTTTCTGCTCAGCGGCATTGGAGCCTTCTGGGCCTTTACCTTTTATGTTAAACGTCAGATTAGCGCCTATGAGAGGTCCCAATCCGAGACCCACAACACATTTGTTCACCTGCTGGTTAATATCCTGGTAAAAATAGCCCAGGTTGACGGCAAGGTCAGCCGGGAAGAAGTCAAAACAATTCGGCATTTCTTTCAATACAACCTGCGTTATTCACAAAATCAGCTTTACTGGATAAAGGAACTCATCAAGGAGGCGCTGGTATCTACCGCCAGTCTGGATTCCCTGCTGCAGGAATTCAGGCAGAAATTCGCCTACGAGCCCAGGCTGATACTCCTGGAGCTCATCTATCAGGTGTTCTATTCCAATGAAGTGGTAACGCAGGAAGAGCTGCTGCTGGCTGAAAAAATTGGTAATTATTTAGGCATTTCGGCTTATGATCAAAGGTCAGTTGGGGCAAGATATAAAGCCGGTTTCCGAGCTGCAAGAGAGACTGAAGGAGTTTCTGCGGATAAATATTATGCAATTCTTGGACTGGCAGACGGCGCAAGCTTTGCTGACATTAAGGCGGCCTATCGGAAGTTGAGTATGCAATATCATCCGGACAAGGTAGCCCATCTTGGAGCGGAGTTTAAACAAATGGCCGAAGAAAAAATGAAAGAGATCAATAACGCCTATGAATTTATGAAAAGAAAATTCGCCCGATAAAAAATATGATTAAAGGAAAATTCAACAAACGAGAGAGCAATACAATCGGAAAATACTGGAGGGAAAAATGGCTGTTTCAAAAAAAATGAATGAGTTTGCCAAGAGTGCTTCATGGATTCGTAAAATGTTTGAAGAGGGTGCCAGACTGAAGGCTGAATTTGGGGCTGAAAACATCTTTGACTTCAGCCTCGGAAACCCGGATCTGCCCCCGCCCCCGGAATTTCAGAAAACACTGTTGCAGCTGGCTGAAAAAGATATCCCCGGCTCCCATGCCTATATGCCCAACGGCGGTTATCCCTTTGTCCGGGAGGCGGTGGCGGCACGTATTTCAAGAGAACAGGGAGTGGGGCTTACTGCCAATGAAATGCTGATGACCTGTGGCGCAGCCGGCGGGCTTAATGTAACCCTGAAAGCCCTGCTTGACCCGGGAGACGAGGTTATTATCCTGGCGCCGTTTTTTGTGGAGTATAAATTTTATATCGACAATCACGGGGGAGTCAGCAGGGTTGTCAGCACTGACGACAATTTTGATTTAAATTTCGAGGCAATTGCGGCAGCACTCAATGAAAAGACGAAGGCAATAATCATCAACAGTCCCAACAACCCGTCAGGACAGATCTACTCGAAAGAGTCCCTGGCGGAATTGGGCAGAGCCCTGGCTGCGGCCTCCCAGAAATTTTCAAGTACAATTTTTCTTATCGCTGATGAACCTTACAGGAAGATAGTGTTTGATAACAATGAAGTGCCGAGTATCATGCAGGCCTATGAGAACAGCATAGTGGTGTCCTCCTATTCAAAGGACCTGTCGCTGCCCGGTGAAAGAATCGGCTATATAGCACTTCATCCCAAAATTGCGGAAAAAGCGCCTCTGATAGAGGCATTGACCCTGGCAAACCGCATTTTGGGTTTTGTTAATGCCCCGGCTCTTATGCAGCGGGTGGTGGCTGAGTTGCAGGGCGCATCGGTTGACAACACTATTTATACAAGGCGGCGGAAAAAATTTTGCAAAATTCTTGCAGACGCAGGCTACGAATTTATGCCGCCCAAGGGTGCCTTCTATATCTTTCCGAAATCCCCCATAGCTGATGATGCAGAGTTTGTCGGTAAGCTGCAGGAACAGAAGATCCTCGCCGTGCCCGGCAGGGGCTTCGGGACCCCTGGATACTTCAGGCTGGCGTTTTGCGTTGATGATACTGTAATAGAACGATCGGCAGGAGCTTTTCAGAAGGCCATGGCAAGTGCCAAGTAAGGATGCGGCATCGTTTTCTTATCGTGAGTTTCGCATACGAGAGTAAAGCGCACATCAATTTTTCTGCAGAATCGGCAACCGCAAGTTATGAATTTCCGGGTTAGCGGCCTGCCAGTTTACTGATAAAATCGCAGAGTTCACAGGCCATGGTATCAATCAAATTTTCATCTTCACCTTCGACCATGACCCTGATAACCGGTTCAGTTCCAGATGGGCGCACCAGAATGCGCCCCGTACTGCCGAGATTTTTTTCCATGCTGGCAATTTTTTCTGAAAATCCTGTAATTTTCTCCACGGCGATCCTTTTTTCAGTGCGGACATTTTTCAGCACCTGGGGAAAGGGTTCCATTATCTGCGTCATCTCCGAGAGGGACCGTTCATTTTTCTTCATGGCGATAAGGAGTTGCAGGGCCCCCAGTATACCGTCGCCTGTTGTATTGTGCTTGAGAAAGATGAGATGTCCTGACTGCTCTCCCCCGAAATTGTATGCATTGCGCCGCATTTCTTCAACGACATAACGATCACCGACCTGGGTCCGGATAAGTTTTCCCCCCATGCGCTGCATGGCATGTTCCAACCCAAGGTTGCTCATAACGGTTGCCACCAATGTATTTTTAGCAAGTTTTTGGCGCTGGAGCATTTCTTCTGCGCAAATAGCCATTATCTGGTCGCCATCAACAATTTTACCTTTCTCGTCAGCTACGATGAGTCGATCGCCATCACCATCAAGTGCGATACCAAGATCAGCACCTTCCTTGCGGACCAGGTCTGCCATGATACCAGGATAGAGAGCTCCGCATTCCTGATTTATGTTTTTGCCGTCGGGTTTCACCCCGATGCTGGTAACCTTGGCGCCAAGTTCTTCGAAAACATGCGGTGCCACGCCATAGGTGGCGCCATGGGCACAGTCAAGCACAATACGGATACCGTCCAGGGCGTAGCGTTTCGGAAAGGTATTTTTCAGGAAAACTATATAGCGGCCCTTGGCATCATCAATACGGGCAGCCTTGCCGACCTCTTCTGCCACGGGCCTTAACGAGTCAATTTTTTTTGAAAATATGAGATCCTCAATAATGGCCTCTTCTGCATCCGGCAGCTTAAAACCGTACTTGGAAAAGATCTTGATACCATTATCCTGAAAGGGGTTATGGGAAGCTGAAATAACAACACCAGCATCAGCACGCATGCTGGTAGTGATAAAGGCAATGCCGGGAGTCGGCAGAGGACCGACCAAGAGCACATTTACCCCCATGGAACAGATACCTGAGGCCAGGGCGTTCTCGATCATGTAGCCTGAGAGCCGGGTGTCCTTGCCGATAACTATACGCGGATTGTGCTCCTTGTCCGGCATCTGCTTCTTGACCAGAAAGGCGATTGCCCTGCCGAGCTGCATGGATATTTCGGTGGTCATGGGATAAGTATTGGCAACCCCCCGGACCCCGTCTGTCCCAAAAAGTTTTCTCATGGCTTGACCTTTAGCGGCCTGGTTTGGCTGATTTTCAGGGTAACTGTTGCCGGTTTTATTGCAATAATTTTTACTTTTGGAGAGGTCTCGACGAGAACTTTCAGTTCATTGCTCCCGGCCTGCAGTGTTTCAGGTGAAATTTTGGCGTGGAAAAGGCCCTTGATATCATTTGTTGCCTGGGCCATTTTTAGAGGAATTTCAGCAGTTATGCTAACCGTTGGTGGAAGTAGCTGGAAAATTTTTCCTGCTTGTTGGTTCGCACTACTTTCAATTTCTACAGGGATGTCAGCAAATTCGATTTCCTGGTTCAATTCAACAATGTTTAAGCGGACTGCAACCACCGGCTCACCAATAAGGTCAGCAATTGCAGGTTTTAAGGCAAGAGGAACCTGTTTCACTGCAGATTCGTTCAGGCCATTAATGTCAATGGGGCTGGTATGAAGATCTTGTTCTGCTCCCAGTATGGATTGCGGCCCGCTGATTTCAATGGTTGGAGGATCCGCTGTAACCGCCTCCAGCTTGTAATTGCTATGAACCTCACCGACAAGTATGGGCTTGATCGGCAGTTTTTTTTGTATCAGACGATCAAGCAGAAGGGTAATGGTCGGCGGCTGCACACGCAGGATGCTTAAGCCACGGGGAAGTGAAATGGAGTCAAGGTGATTCTGGATAACAACTGTACCGGGTGCGGCCTTTGAAAGATCGATAGTTCTGCTGATATGCTGCGAGGTCATGCCGCGGATGAGACTGCGTTGCCCGCTAATTGTCACTTCCAGCTGCTTTTTGAACTGGTTCGAAATAACAAGATCTCGCGGCAGGTTGACAATTTCGACAGGGATGGTGACGTTCATATCCACTTTGTCCTCCCCAACCACGAAATACCAAAGAAACAGGGCAAAGAACAGGGAGACCAGTTTCAGCACCCAGTTTTTCGGCCTCCGGAAAGAAGTGACGTTATCTATTATTTGGCGAACCAGTTTTTCCATAAGTGCGGCTGGTAATCCTTCGGTATAAAAATTTCTTCAAGTTTATTTAATAAAACCGTTTCATCAGAAACAGTGGTAATGGAGCCATGCTGGACAAGAGAGAGTTCCTGGGTCTCTTCGGAAATAACCACGATGACGGCATCAGTTTCCTCTGAAAGGCCTATGGCGGCACGGTGCCTTGTGCCGTAGCGCTTGTTTATATATGGATTCTTGGTCAACGGCAGGAGGCAGCCTGCAGTCTGAATGCGGTTGTTGTGGATAATGACACCACCATCATGCAGGGGTGATGACGGAAGAAAGAGGCTTACCAGCAACTCAGTCGTAAGATTGGCGTCCAGCTTGTGACCGGAATCAATATAATCCCGCAAACCGGTTTCTCGTTCAATGACAATGAGGCCGCCGATTCTCCGCCTGGAAAGGTAGCGCGCACTTGCCACTACAACCCGAATGGTGTTTTGCAGTGCATCGTCATAGGTTTTGGAGAACGGTGTTTTGCCGACCTGGGTGAGAGCCCGCCTGATATCCCCTTGAAAAACGATTATTATGATGAGAAAAATGGAACTAAGCAGGGCCCGGAGCAGCCAGTAAAGGGTAAGCAGTTCAAGCTCCCTGGCGCCGAAATAAATGACGAAGAGAACAGCGATACCGATCAGCATCTGTACGGCCCTTGTTCCCCTGATGAGAAGTATGGTGCGGTAGATGATGAAAGATACCAGCAGAATATCAACTATATCCTGCCAGCGTATAAATTGTATTACATCTCCCATAAGAGTTTTACTGAATTGTTACAGCATTGCCCGCAGGTTTTAGAGAAAGAATTTCACAAAGCTGACTTAATACTTCAGAGATAAAACAGCTATCAATACTAATTAAAACAACTTATTAGGAAATTTTACAAGAGAAGAAAAAAAAAATTAAAAAATAATGGTAAAAATTCTCCTTCGGTACTTTTGTTTCATAGAATGCACTGTGTTAGGATACCTGCCCCAATAATATTTAATTTTTTGTAGCTGGTGGGTAATAAATTGCACATAAGTTATGTCGCTTGTTTGCCGGAAATTGATGAGGAGGAATAACTATGCTCTATGATTTGATCAGCAAAACCAGGAGTTTCAGGCGTTTTGTTGAAGATGAACCCATAGCTATGGAGACCCTGCGATATCTCGTTGATCTGGCACGCCTGGGAGGATCTGCCAGAAATCTGCAGCCGTTAAAATATGTTCTCGTAAATACCCCTGCGCTTAAGGCAAAAATATTTCCGCATCTTGGCTGGGCCGGTTATTTAAAAGAATGGACAGGACCGCAAGAAGGGGAAAGGCCTGCAGCGTATATAGTCTGTCTCCTTGACACCCGCTTGAGCAAAGAGGCTGACTGTGATCTTGGCATTGCAACCCAGAATTTGTTGCTCGGCGCTGCTGAAAAGGGGCTGGGAGGCTGCCGCATCGCCTCGCTTGCGCCCGGGTTGCGTGATGTGTTTGATCTCGATGACCATCTGCAGGTTCTCCAGGTTATAGCATTGGGTAGGCCTGCTGAAACTGTCTTTCTCAACGAACAGGGACCAGGTGAGGATATCAAGTACTGGCGTGACACGGACCAGATACACCACGTACCCAAGCGACCTTTGCAGGAAATTATCGCAGGTGAACACGATTAACCCGCGTGTTCCCCGCACTATGCAGCGGGGTCAGTACCCATAACAACAGGGCATAAATGAGCGAATTTGGTTAATAGTGTTCCTTCGTCAGGATATTCCTGGCAGGTCAGGTTGTGCGGGCGCAAGTGGCTGCAGGAAAGCTTCAACGTGCTGCATAACTATTACATCTCTTCTCCCCAGAGAGCTTCTGCCAACCCCGATGTTCTTTTTATCCGGCGTTTCACACCAGAGACAAATATTGACTTTCTGCCCCAGATCTCCACCTTTTCTCTGCCTCTGGTTATGGCGGTGTAAAGCAGTTCCCTTGTCAGGAGCGGGGAGTCCCGATCCGGCAGGATGAGCAACACCCGGTTAAATTCAGACCCCTGACTCTTGTGCACGGTCAGGGCAAAAACTGTTTCATGGCCAGGGAGCAGGGCTGGGGCCAGACCACGCAGGATTCCATCTTCTCCTTTGAAAAAAGCACGCACTGACTGCAGATTTTCCGGGTCCGGCAGGATGAGGCCGACATCCCCATTGAATAACTGCAGGTTGTAGTCATTCTCAGTCACCATTATCGGGCGGTATGGCAAGAAGGTTTTCATTCCTTCAAATTGGGCCGCAGTATCTCCACTCATATCATTAAGGACCTGGGGCACTAGGTGCTGCTCCAAAAGGGTATTGACTCTTTCCATGCCGAAAGGTCCGCTGCGCAGGGCGCAGAGTATGCGGAATCTGTCCAGATGATTGAAGCAGGAGTCAGGTTGCAAATTTTGCTGCAGGGAGGCGAATTGGGAAACGTTTGGCGAGCCTTGCAGTTTTTTACCAAGTTCTGCCGGGGCTGGAATTTCTGACCAGGCTATTGAGCCATCCTCAGCTTTCAGGAGAATGTCAAGAGCCCCATCTCCATCTCCTTCCCTGACAGCCAGGCTGAGCTTGGCAATTCCACTTTCAGGGCTGAACCTGTAATTTTGTACAAGTTCAACAAACGAGTCCTGCAGCGATGCTGAAACGGTTTTTGTCCCGGAAAGAGCCGAAGGTGCAATGGAAAAGCCGCTAAGTTCTGCAATGAGCCCACAGAATTCTTTGGAAAAACCCGACATTGTTTCTGAGTGACAAATATCACCGAGGACAGAGCCTGGCTGTACAGAGGCCAACTGATGCCGGTCGCCCAGGAGTATTAGCCGGGCTGTAACAGGCACTGCCTGCATGAGTTTCGCCAGCAACGGCAGGTCAATCATGGAAGCCTCATCTATGACAATAATATCCGCAGCAAGAGGATTTTCTGCATTGTGCCGGAAATATGGGGAGTTGGTAACGTAACCGAGCATCCGGTGCAAGGTGGCGGCCTGCAGAGGGGCTGAGCCGCTTTGCAGTAAACCGGCAGCATTAATTGCCTGCTGCAGCCGGGAGGCAGCCTTTCCTGTAGGGGCTCCCAGCAGAATGCGCAATTGTCTGGTGTCGTTATACTGGCCCATTAAAAGCGCAAGGATCTTGGCTACAGTGGTGGTCTTTCCTGTTCCCGGGCCACCGCTGATGACGCTGAATGACCTGGTGGCAGCAGCAATGGCCGCAACCTGCTGCCAGTCAACCCCTTCAGCGGGTTGTGTTTGAAAAAGTTCTTTCAGATCTTTGCGAAGTTTGTGTAAATTGAGGCCTTCAATACATGGAATGGCTCTTTCTCGTATAAAGCGTAAAATGGCCTTTTCGTATTGCCAGTATCGGCGCAGGTAGAGCCTGTTGCTTTTGTCAAGAACAAGAGGCGTGTCACCCTCATCTTGACCAACAACCCCGCTCTGTATAAGGAGTTCGGCCCAGTCAGGGAGGCGCGGGCAGATATATGCATCCCGGCCTGTTTCCCGTGAGCTCAGGAGCATGGGTTTCCCGGCATACTCTGCCAGGTCTAAACAGATATTGCCTGCACCTGTGTTGCGGCTGACCAGAGCTGCAGCCAGAGCGGCATAAAAGCTATGGTTTTTTGCCAGTCTTCCCATGAACATGGCAAAGTGTCTATCCAGGGATGAAAAAAGCTCCGGGTCGGAAATAACAGACTGGAGTTCTTCTAATGTCGGTGCAGTAAGCATAAATTGTAAACCTGCAGTTTTTTGCGGTTTCAGGTTGTTTCCCCGGCGAGAAATTTTGCGTGCAGGGTCTTAATTGTTGAGAGATCCGGCAGATCATGGAAGATGCCGTAATCTGGGCCAAGGTTTTGTTTTATACCTCGTAAAAATACATAAAAAACCCCGCCGAAATGGGATTCATACCGGTAACCGGGTAATCGTTTTTGGAGATAAAGGTGCAGGGCCAGACAGTAGATGTGATATTGTAGAAAGTAAAAGCCGGAAAGCATTGATTCGGCTAATTTATCCTGGCGGTAGTTTGCAATGCTGAAGCCCAGGAAATTGGATTTCCAATCTACAAGATAGAATTTGTTTTCAAATTCGAAGACCAGGTCGATAAATCCCCGCATATAGCCTCTGGCAGGAGCAAATCTGAGCCTGTCAAGTTGCCGGCCCAGGCCTGCTGCTCCTTCAACATAGGTTCCATGTAGTTCTTGTCTGCAGAAAATGCGCTTAATTGCATCAGGGGTGAGCCGGGAATGGGGAAAGTAAAATTCCAGCTCATGCAGACAGGCTGCACGGGGTACGTTGGACAGTTTCAGGTCGGGAAAATCATTATGCAGCAGAACATTGCCCAGGTTTTCAAGCAGTTGGGCAATGACCGGATACCAGCTTGCTTCATAGCCAAAGTACCGCAGTTTTTCATAAATGACAGACTCTTGCACCGGGTGCTCATTGCTGAAATCAGCCTGCTCCAGAAGTTCATGCAGAAATATTCCCGGCCGTGCTCCATGCGGAAAGGAGAAAATGTCAAAGGCCTTGTTTTTTCCCTCGGGCTGCGCAGTTGCAATGGGGAGGCCCGCATGTATCTCATCCCGATCTAAAACTTTATCCTGGAGCGCTTGGCTGCCTTCTGTGACGATTGATCTGCTGGCAGTCAGGGAGGAAAAACTGCTTATTCTCCAATCAGAAGCAATGACACCAGTAAATTTCCGATATCGAAGCTGAATGGCTTGTTCGGCTTTACGCTGTAAGCATATTTTCAGTAATTCTTCAGCGCCCGATATCCTTATGGTACCTTGTGATGCAGCGGCCAGGTCTTGCAGGTCAGTAAGAATTTCATGATCTGACAACTCCAGGAACCTGGCGGCAACTTTTTGCATAAGGGTGTTTTCAGTTTCGACCGCAGGAGCTGAGGCTGTATTTTCAACTGGACCTTGATGCAGGAGATAGGCAGGCGCAGATGTTTCAGCACCATTGAATGGCCCCCAGAAAAGATAACAGCGATGCACAGCCCTGGTGAGGGCAACATAGAGCAGCCTGAGATTCTCTGCCATTTCCTCCTGCCGGGCTCTCTGCAGATGTTTTTCCAGTTCGGGCGATCCTGCGTCAAAGACCAGCGCAGTTTTTTTCCCAGCGTCCTGCAGGTGGAAAAGACACCCTCTCTTTGTCTCAGATCTTAAGCCTTCCCAGGTAAAGGGACAGAAGACAACTGGGAATTCTAAGCCCTTTGCCTTATGAATGGTCACTATTCTTACCCGGTCTTCGTCACTTTCGAGGCGCAGCTGGTGTTCAATGTTTTGTCCCTGGTGACTCGCGAGCCGTTCATGCAGAAATCCTATAAGGCCTGTCATATTCAGACCCTTGTTGGCAGTCTCCTGCTGGAGAATTTCAGCCAGGTGTAAAATATTAGTCAGGCTGCGCTCCCCGTTTTCGGAAGCAAGCAGTCTTTGTCGCACCCGGTTTTCCCGTATAAGAGCCCAAAACATCTGGATAAAACCATAACGGGTCCATAAGGTATGGTATGTTCTGAATTTTGTCAGCCACCCTTCGATAATTCCCTCACTTTCCGGGCAGTTTACCTGAAGCTGGTTGATAACATTTGCCTGTAGGCCGATGAAACGTGTGAGGAGACCTGATTTTACCCTACGGATATTGTTGGGTACTGCAATTGCGTTCAAGAGCAGCGATAATTCCTGCGCTTCTTCTGAGGCAAACAAGTCGTCGCTGCTGTGCAGCACGCTGGGGACATACAATTCGGTCAAGGCCTGCTGCATTTTCCTGGCCTCATCATTTTTGCGGACCAGGATAGCTATATCCCCGGGTAAAAGTTTTCTGCCGTTTATACGTATCCTGTTTTCAGAAGCGAGATTGAGAAGCCTGCAGACTTCTGCAGCCACCTGGGATATGATACGGCTGCGGGCTGCGGTTTTGGTTATTCGTGGATTTTTGCGCGGAGAAGCTGGAATTTCCCCCCCTGGTTCTGCTATTCGACCAAGATACCAGAGAATGAACGGTTCCCGCTGTTTTCCATCTATGGTGAGGTATTCAGGATTCTTTTTGGGCGCAGCATTTACCGGTTGAAATGATATTGCCTCAAAGATAAAAGGTTTTTGGGCTCTGCAGAATATTGCATTGACTGCTTTTATAAGCTTCGGAGTTGAACGGTGGTTGACACCCAGGGTGTGATGGGCAAGGGGTGAGTCGGCAGCGGCATCCATATATGTAAATACATCTGCACCGCGAAAGCTGTAAATTGCCTGCTTGGGGTCGCCAATCAGAAAAAGCAGGGAACGTTCGGTGTAAAGTGATTTGAATATCTCAAACTGCAGGGGATCGGTATCCTGGAATTCGTCGATGAGAACGGCAGGGTATTTCCGGGCTACAGTGCGCGCAAAAGCTGATCCGCCCGGGCCCGACAGAGCTTTATGAAGTTTTTGCAGCAGGTCGTCAAATGAAAAAACATTGTCCCGTGCCTTGCGCAGGGCTAATTCATCCCTGAATGAGTCGAGCAGTCTTTTTTTCAGAGCTAGCAGGCACCGGTCATATTGGGTGAGCAGGTTATTTCTGACCAGCACAAGATTTTCGCAGAGTTGATAAAATGGCAGGATATTCGGGGTTTTTTTCGCTTTTGTTCCAGAAGTTATTCTGCTGCCGGTAAGTAGAACAAACCTGTCGAAAAGACGAGGAGATGGAAGGCAGGCTGCTGCCATATCATCCATATAATTAATAATGACAGGGATACTTGCCTTTTTGTATATGGCGCGGTTGAGCACCTGCGACTGCAGCAGATCGAGACTCACTTCATGGCGGGCTGCGGCCCACGCCTGGCAAACAGTTCTGTACGATTGCAGATATTCAGCTTCTGTGTCGGAGTGCTGATTGCAGCCTGATGCAAATTCAATATCAGGAATAAATTTCAAAAAAGGGTGGGGCATGAAAGGGATGAGAAAATCATGCAGCGCATCGGGGGTGAGTTTGCTGGCAGCATATTGGCTGAAAAGTTGGGAACTGCTAGAGAAATTCCGGCGCCAGAAGTCTTCAACAATTTCCTTGATGATGTTGGAGTCGTCTGTAATAAGCTCAGTGTCAAAAAGGGTATTGCTCTCAAAACTGTTTTCAATGAGCGTCCGCTGGCAGAATCCGTGAATGGTATATATGGCAGCTGCATCAAAACTGCGTAATGCTTCGGAGAGGCGCTGTGCTGCCGCTTTGCAGTCTTTGAGATTGGCAATATACTCCTGCAGGAATTCATCATCACCTGGGGGGGTGTTTATAGCATCAAGTGCCTGACGCAATTTTTGTCTTATGCGGTCGCGGAGGTCTTCGGTGGCAGCTTCCGTATAAGTGACAACGAGTATCTGCTCAATGGGAAGTTCCTTTTCAAGAAGAAGCCGCAGGACAAGCCCGCAGATGGTATAGGTTTTGCCCGTACCTGCACTTGCATCAATAAGATTAAAGCCCTCCAGAGGGCTTCGGGCGAGGTTGAAGATGTTTGGCCGCATCGGCTGGCAGATGTTTTGTGGCATGGCAATAGCATGTGCAGAATTTAACTGACCGTGGTGTACGTTATACGCCAGGAGATAGAGGTGGTGCAAGCTCAAAACAGAAACAGCTATAAAGAACAAAAAAACGGCTCTTCAAATAAAGAGCCGTTTTGGGGAATTTGTTATGATAAAGACGCAGGTGGAAGGTTAGTCAACATTGATGGTAATCTGCTTGGGTCTTTTTTCCTCTGGTTTGGGGATCTCGACCCGGAGAATTCCTTCATTGAAGTTTGCAGTAATTTTTCCGGGATCCACTGCTGACGGAAGCGTAAAAGCCCTCTCAAATGTTCCAAAGCAACGTTCCATGCGATAATAATTTTCCTTCTTTGTCTCTTCCTCGGGTCTGCGTTCCCCTTTAAGGGTAAGAATATTTTCCTTTACATCGAGCGTAATGCTATCCTTGGTGACCCCGGGCAGTTCTGCATTGATAATGATTGCCTTTTCTGAATCATAAATATCTACGATTGGCCTCCAGTCGCATTTGCTTACCTCGTCATCATAATCTTTGGATCTGTTGACCGCCTCGTCGAAAACGCGGTTGATGCGGTCCTGAAGAGTAGTCATATTCCTGAATGGATCCCAACGTACGATTGTCATGGCGAAACCTCCTTCTATGTACTTGTTAATACGGATAAAGTTTATAAAATAAGCCTTATGTAACTCAAAAAATAAGCATTGATCATTTTGTGTCAAGAGTGGGCAGAAATACCTGAATGCCAAGTCAATTTTGACTCTTTTTTCTATTTGAGCTAAAATGATAGGTTGCTGTAAAAATTGAAGTGATTATAAGAATACCATGTGGTCGAGTAATGTATCAGACAAAATACTAAAATTTTCTTGATACTAAAAATCTCAAGCGGTACGCTCGGCTGACAAAGATGTATAGGAGCGGATCGTCGTCATGATAAATAGATCAACCTGGATAAATGCTATATGAAAATTTTCAAGAATAAAATCCTTTTTGCAATCACTTGCTGTTTTGTCAGTGCCCTGCCTGCTTCTATCTATGGCCAGACAGGTTCCCTGTCTGCAGAAACTTCATATACAGTTCTGGCACCCACAAAAGAGCAAAAAGAAATTAACGATAATATCGTGGATCATCTCAAGAACCGCCATTATCTGAAAGTCCGCCTTGATGATCAGATGTCAGCCAAAATATTGAACCGCTTCCTTGATCAGCTGGATCCGAGCCACAGTTACTTCTATGATAACGATATAAAGGAATTTGAGTCAAAATATCGGTTTGCGCTCGATGATGCCCTGAAGAAGGGCAATCTGGGTCCCGCATTTGAGATTTTTAACAGATATCAGCAGCGGATTATTGAGCGTCTGACTTATATGATTGATCAGCTGGAGCAAGGCCTTGACGGTATGGACTTCGATATTGAAGAAACTTTACAAATTGACCGAGAAGACCTGCCATGGCCGAAATCAGAAGCAGCAATGAAGGAATTGTGGCGCAAACGTTTGAAAAGTAATGCGCTGGGCCTTAAGCTTGCTGACAAGTCACTTGAGGAAATCCAGGAAACACTGCTGAAACGGTACCAGAATCAGCTGAATCGCGTCGAGCAGAACAGCAGTGACGATGCATTTGAATTTTATATAAATGCTTTGGCACTTTCAACAGATCCCCATACCCAGTATTTTTCGCCGCACCGGACCGAGAACTTTAACATCAATATGAGTTTGTCGCTGGAGGGCATTGGTGCAGTCCTGCAAAGTGAAGACGAATATACAAAAATTGTACGTTTAATACCCGGAGGCCCAGCAGAGCGCTCAAAATTGCTGCAAGCTGCTGATCGCATCGTTGGTGTTGCCCAGGGAGCTGATGGAGAGATGCTGGACATCGTCGGTTGGCGTCTTGACGAGGTGGTAAATAAAATTAGAGGCCCAAAAGGGACTCTTGTGCGTCTTGAAATCATCCCTGCAGATGCGGCAGATTCTCATCAGACGAAAGGTGTCAGTATTATACGTGACAAGGTTAAATTAGAGGAACAGGCCGCCAAGAAACAGATCATTGAGGTGAAGCGGCAGACAAAAACCTATAAAATAGGGATAATTGATATTCCCACATTCTATGCAGACTTTAAGGGCATGAATGCCGGGAATCCAGATTATAAGAGCACCACAAAGGATGTGCAGAATCTGCTTTTAGAATTGCAAGAAGCAGGGATTGCGGGACTGATCGTTGATCTGCGTGATAATGGCGGAGGCTCATTACAGGAGGCCAACAGCCTGACCGGGCTTTTTATTGGCCTGGGGCCAACCGTCCAGGTTCGGAATGCCAGTGGAAGAATAGATGTAATAAGAGACCATGATCCGCAATTAGTCTACTCAGGGCCACTGGTAGTTTTAGTAAACAGGATGAGCGCGTCCGCTTCGGAGATTTTTGCCGGAGCCATTCAGGATTACAACCGGGGGGTTGTAATTGGCGAAGAAACATTTGGTAAAGGTACGGTGCAATCTTTGCTGCCGCTACCAAAGGGACAACTGAAGGCAACCACGGCAAAATATTACCGTGTTTCCGGCAAGAGTACACAAAATAAGGGTGTTGTGCCAGATCTCTACTATCCGAGCCTCTACAGTTTACATGATATCGGAGAAAGCTCCCTGCCTGACGCATTACCCTGGGACAAGATAAACTCCATTCCCTACCAGACATACTATAAAATGGAAGAGGTTATTCCATTGCTTCAGGATCTGCATGCGGCCCGTAACAGTACCAGTCAGGATTACAAATATGTTCTGGAGAGGCGTGAGCGCAATGAAATGATGCGCAATAAAAAGGAGATCTCACTATCGGAGAAGACAAGGAAGAAGGAGCAGGAGGAGGCGGATAAATGGCGCTTGGAATCGGAAAACACTCTGCGTTTGAGTAAGGGCGAGCCGCCCCTGGATAAAGTTGCAGATTTAAAGGAGGATGATGCCATGGATCTGCACAATGCTACTGTAGACGTTAAAGACCCGGTTGTAATTGAGGCCGGGGAAACAATGGTCGATTTTATAGAGTTGCTTGAAAAGAAAACTGCTTCCCGCTAAGACAATATAGAAAACAGACGGAAATGCTTTCTGTTTAACTGAATGGCACCCTGTATTTTGGAAAAGATTTCGTATGGCAACTTAATATTCCTGGAGGGGAAATGGGTGGTGAAATGATTGTAAAGAAAGAGTATTCGCTTGTCGGTATTTTATGTATGGCAGTCCTCGGAGTTTTCAGCTTGACTGTTTTCACCCATGAGGCGAAAGCGCAACGGGTTTCTCTCGAAGTGACAGACTGCGTCAAGTGTCATCAGGATGCCCCGGCAACAATAGCCAGCAACGGCGGCAAGCACCAGACTGCGGTAACCTGCCTGGATTGCCACGCGGAACACCCTCCTTGGGGAGAGAACGTCATTCCCCAGTGCTCCATGTGCCATGAAGGAACGTCCCATTTTGCACTGGAAAACTGTTTGAGCTGCCACTCAAACCCGCATGAACCCTTGGCTTTAAACCTTGCCGGTGATATAAAAGAGCCGTGTCTTACCTGCCATGAGGGCCCGGGGCAGGATTTTGTCGACTACAAGAGCGCTCATGCTGAACAATCCTGCACTTTCTGTCACAACGTGCATGGCCGGATCCCTGACTGTTCTGAATGTCATGAACCCCATGCCGCAGACCAGGTGACCAGTGATTGTCTTGGTTGCCATCCGGCGCATCATCCTCTGCAGATCAATTATGCCATGACCACACCAAGAGCTGCCTGTGTGGTTTGCCATGAAGAAGTTGGGGCGCAGCTGGAACAAACAGTGACCAAGCACCAGACATTTACCTGTGCCTTCTGCCACCGTGGACAGCACCCGAATGTTCCCCAATGCCAGACCTGCCACGGTGAACCCCACTCACCGGTTATGCACGAGAAAATGCCCAACTGCTTTGACTGTCATATGGATGCGCATTTTTTGGTCAAGTAAATTTGTCGCCTATAAAAAGCAGGAGAGCACCGGTTTCGGCTTTCTCCTGCTTTTTTATTTCATGATTTTCTGACAATCTTCTGCTGCAGAAACACTTGATGGCAGCATTTACACTTTTGCTGTGCAGCCCTTCACAATGGAAGAGTGTGCCAGCTGCCATTCGACACATTACAACTTAAGAGTCATAACTCATCCAGAAAGATTATTGCTTCTGCAGGGCTTTGTCCATTTCCTCCAGCCTGTCATCACCGATGTTTTCGGTGGCACGGGCCTTATCTATGGGGGTGCGGATTTTTTTTACTGCGGTATCGGCGGCCTCATCGGTTATCTTCTCTATTCTGCCCTTCTCATCGGATTGCTGCTCATCGTTTTTTGAACACCCAGCAGGCAGAACCAGCAGAAAACTGACAAATGCAGCACCGAGAATATGCTTAAAAGGTCTTTTGCTCATACTATTTCCTTGTCATTATTTTTTTTGTTGCCATACCGTTCACACCCTAACAATAGTGTAATAATTGTTTACTGCACGCTTGTCTGAATGGCTGTTACCTCCTGGGGCAACTTGTCAGCATAGCGGTAGAGTTCCATAAAACGGCTGACCTCTGGTAACTCCCGGTCTTTTTCCAGGTCCTTGACAAAGGGATAGGATACTGCGGTAAAAAGAAGCCTTGCAGTCACTGTATATGGACCTTTGTGTCCGGATGTATTTATGCTGTAGGTAACCTGGTCTGCCCCGCCTAGAAAATTTTCATCTGAAACTGCCTTGCCAAAGACACCGATTTCAGGGGGAACGGCAGATTTGTTAAAACCCTTGGGCAGCAGCCTGTTATCCTTGGCAAATTTTGCAGCGCGCAGAAGTGTATAGGTTACTTCATTATCCGTGTTGAGCATAACCCCCTCATAGATCTGGACCTGGTCCGGTTCTGTGATCGTGTCATAATGCGGCTCAAAGCTCATGATATCATAATCAGCATCATTGCCCACGATCCGTCCATCAGCCAGGGGGGTGCCCGATTCAAAAACGACCTGGCCATCGGCATCTGTGACTGTGAGGTGGATCCATGTGCGCCTGGTTGGAATACCGGTCGGAAATTTATGCCCCGCTATATTATTAACCTGCAATACTGCTGACAGTTCATTATGACTGTGTTGCAGCCCTGCCATAGACAATTGGGCCGTTGCCCGCTGCAGTTGGCGCATGGTCCGCTCTTTTGTATCCTCAAACTTTTCAGTTGAGGCAGCAAGGCCGAGACTGGCGATGTTCTCCTGCAGGATATTAAGCATGAACACATTGCCGCCGACAAAATGATGTTGGGAAAAATGATCTTTAGGCTCTGCTTTTGGCGGGGTCCAGCGGGCAATATATACTCCACCCCCCTCGGAATGAGGCATATGGCATTCCTGACAGATCATCCCCTTCCCCGGATTTTCGCCAATGTCATAGCGTTGTCCAAAATCCACACCGTAATCACTGTGCTTCCATTCAAGATAGGCCACCTGTTCTGGAAATTCTCCTGCCACAGTCCCCTGTGCATCCACAAAAGGTGTAAACAGTGTGTGGCAGGTGGCGCAAAGGGCCGAATCATTTGTGTGTGAGCCGTATTCAGGTGTATAGCCGACACCCTTCTGCATCACCTCCTGCAGTGGCTTTTCATAGGGTCCAAAAATTTCACGCTCCACTCCTTTTTTGCTGGTATCAATAACAAATTTGCCGCTGAAGCCTTTTGTCTGGCCCAGGTGCTCATCCCGTATCTGGTGGCAGAGAGAACAGGAAACCCCGTCCATGGCCGCTGCATGAAGATCATTCCTGGGGCTTAAAAATCCTGCACCCAGTAGCAGTTGTTCTTCTCCTTCTTTATACGCCTGGGTCCAGGCCATCGGCACGTGGCAGGTGGCACATTTTTCCTCTATCACCTTTTGGAGGGCAGGATTACGCTTGACCTCGGAGCTGACTTTTGCCTGCCACAGCGGATCCTTGGCTGCGTTGGCCATCATGGTCGAGCGCCAGTGCCCTGAAATGGACATATCCGTACCTCTTTTGTCAGTCAAAAGTTCATGACAGACTGCGCAACGGGAGGAGCCGACAAAATTTTCCGTTGCAAAAATTGCCATTCCTCCTCCGGGCCTGGGAGAGTTAATCGCCTGTCTTTTGTAATAATTGGTAACATCAATCACCTTGGCCGCGGCCCCGGATATCTTGGTTCCTGTTTGGGTGGATGCTGGTTCATCCGCAGCTTTTGATGTAAAACTTGTGCCGGTTGCACAGGCAACGAACTGGCTAGCAGCAAGGCAGAACAACAGCAGGGTTGTGAAACGGAGAATCTTTTTTTTGCTGGATAGTTTTCTTCCGGACATTGTTACACTCCTTCGATGGCAATTAATCCTCGCTGCTTTTTATATTTTATGAATGTTAAATCAATTCTCTGCAATGCTAATCTTTGTCAATCGCTTAATGTATTTATTGTATGGTAACTAGATTAACAGGCATGGCTTGTGTTGGAAATATAAAAAACACCGATTCATCCCTTGCATTTTGCAAAAGACCTTCGCTGTTTAATCAAGTAAGCATATGATATTTCATGATTTGGATTTGTAAATTAGCTCTTGTGGGGTGCTGCCATGCCGGTGAACATTTTGAAAAACTATACCGTGCAGAGAGGTTATGTTTGTACAAGGTGCTGTGGTGGAAATTAATCTGATGGAGATCGACTTGGCAATAGCTTAGTAAGACGGCAGACAGGGCTGTCGGTGAAGTTTCTTGAAGTGCGCACCACCAAAATTGTCATGGACAGCGCGCACTTTGATTACTGCAACCGGATCATAATGAATGCCGGATGTTCAGCCCATGGCGCGAATGGGTCATACTGCCACAGAAACAAGGCGAGGTTTCCAGGAATTATTTCCCCTTTCCCTTTGCAGCAGTTTTCTTGGGTGCGGCCTTTTTTGCTGCAGCCTTCTTCGGAGCAGCCTTTTTCGCGGTGGTTTTCTTTGCTGCAGCCTTTTTCGGAGCTGCCTTTTTCACGGTGGTTTTCTTTGCTGCAGCCTTCTTTGGAGCTGCTTTTTTCGCGGTGGTCTTCTTTGCTGCAGCCTTCTTCGGAGCAGCCTTTTTCGCGGTGGTCTTCTTTACTGCAGCCTTCTTCGGGGCTGCCTTTTTCGCGGTGGTTTTCTTTGCTGCAGCCTTCTTTGGAGCTGCCTTTTTCGCGGTGGTCTTTTTTGCTGCAGCCTTCTTTGGAGCTACTTTTTTAGCGGTGGTCTTCTTTACTGCAGCCTTCTTCGGGGCTGCTTTTGCAGTTGTCTTTTTGGCTGCCGCTTTTTTGGGAGCCGCTTTTTTTGCTGCAGGTTTTTTTGCTGTCGCCATTGTTCTCATCTCCTCTTTAATGAATAGGTCGGTTGACAGATAACGCTCCCCGCTGGAAGGCAGAACCACCACGATCTGCTTTCCTTCATTTTCTGGCCTAACCGCTATCTGCATTGCTGCCCAAATTGCTGCACCTGAAGATATTCCACAGAGAATACCTTCAAATTTTGCAACCTGTCGGGCTGTCTTAAAGGCATTCTCATTTGTGACCGTAACGACTTCGTCTATGATTGTGGTATTCAGAACATCTGGAATAAATCCGGCACCGATTCCCTGGATTTTATGCGGCCCAGGTTGGCCGCCTGAAAGGATTGGCGAATCGGCAGGTTCCACTGCCACTGCCTTAAAGGAAGGCTTGCGTGACTTGATGACTTCTGAAACACCGGTAATGGTGCCGCCGGTACCAACTCCTGAAATAAAGATATCTATCTGGCCGCCTGTGTCTGACCAGATTTCCTCTGCAGTGGTCTTGCGGTGTATTTCGGGATTGGCAGGGTTGGCAAACTGGTTCGGCATGTAGGCCTTGGGGTTGTGGGTCAGAATATCCTGGGCTTTTGCAATGGCACCTTTCATACCCGCAGGACCAGGAGTAAGAAAAAGTTCAGCTCCCAGATGCTTTAAGAGGGCCCGGCGTTCAAGGCTCATGGTCTCGGGCATGGTGAGGATTAAGCGGTATTTTTTTGCAGCGCAGATAAAGGCCAGGGCAATGCCGGTATTACCGCTTGTTGGTTCAACAATGGTGGTATGGGGATCGATAAGGCCCTTGTTCTCCGCAGCTTCGATCATGGAGACACCGATACGGTCCTTGACACTGGCTAATGGATTCTGAAACTCGAGCTTGGCCAGGATGGTTGCTTGCAACCCCTTGCAGATCCTGTTGAGTCGAACCAGAGGAGTCTTTCCTACAACCTGCGAAATATCCGCATTAATCCTGGCCATGATCATTTCCCCTTTTTCTGCATTTTCTTCCTGCCGTTGCCGGCATAAATTAGTTCAGGGCGTTTGAGAAGGACTTTGGTATCAGGCGGGACACTCTCTGTTATCCAAATGTTACCGCCGACTACCGACCGTGCGCCTATGACGGTCTGCCCTCCCAAAATTGTCGTATTAGAATATATTATTACATCATCTTCAATAGTTGGATGTCTTTTTTTGTATCTGAACTGATCACCGGCATCTTTGGGCAATGACAAGGCACCCAGGGTAACACCCTGGTAAAGCCTCACGTTGTGCCCTATTTCAGTAGTTTCTCCTATCACAACTCCGGTGCCGTGGTCAATAAAAAAACTTTCCCCGATGGTTGCACCAGGGTGAATATCGATGCCAGTGAGGCTGTGAGCATGCTCGGTCATAATGCGTGGAATGACAGGCACCTTGTATTTATGAAGCAGGTTGCCCAGCCTGTAAATGGAGATTGCCATAAGCCCAGGGTAGCTGAAAATAATCTCATCATAGCCTTGGGCAGCAGGATCACCTTCATAGGCCGCCCTTATATCCGTGTCCAGGAGTTTTTTGATTGTCGGTAACTCCTGCACAATCTTCAGGGAAATCTCATGGCCCTGTTCGGAACATTTGGTACAGGGCAGGTTGAGCCGGAAGCAGTCGTGCTGGAAAGCAGAGATTATCTGGCGGGACAGGTTTTCCAGAAAACAGGTGGTTTCCTGCCCCAGGTAATACTCCAGATTGGCCCGTGCCAGGGTGGACTGGGTAAAATAGCCTGGGAACAGGATGCGCCTGGCCTGGTGGATCAGTTGCACCACTGATTCGCTGGAAGGGATCGGGATGGGTTCAACATGGCTGAACGAGTTCTTGTCATCCAGCAGTTTCATCAACTTCCTGACCACGGCCGGGATTTTTTCATAAAGTGGCGTGGCCGGCTCAATTGCTGTATCACACTGGTGGTAGGTATCGAGGAATTTTGTATGTTTTTTCTTTTTCATTTTTTATCCCCTTTGCCGATGAGAAAAATTCCATAGGTGGCGCGCCAGTCCTGCAGAAAACTTACAATATGCCCCTGAGTGTCGTGATGATTGGTGTTGATTGCCACCTCTTTGAGAACCGCGCAGCCCTGGTCCCGGGTGAATTTCCGAAAGTCTTTCAAAGTTATGACCCGTATGTTCGGGGTATTGTACCATTCATAGGGCAGTTGTTCATTTTTGGGTGCCATTCCTGTCAGCAGCACCTGCATCCTGATGGACCAGTGACTGAAGTTCGGGAAGCTGACGATTACCTTCCTGCCAATTGCCAGCAGCGATTTCAGAAGTCTTTCAGGGTAATAGACCTGCTGCAGTGTCTGGCTTAAAATGACATAATCAAAGGCGCGCTCCTGGTAATCAAGCACCTCTGCATTAATGTCTCCCTGCAGGACGGAAAGGCCCTTGGCGATGCACAGTGCGACCTTGGATTCACGGTTTTCTATGCCGGTGCCAGTGACATTTTTGTTCTGTTTGAGATAGAGCAGCAGGTCACCTTCGCCGCAGCCGAGATCCAACACCCTGGAACCCGGTTTGATCCAGGATGCAATAACCTGGAGATCAAAACGTTTGAGGCCCTCGGATTGATTTTGCATAGTTTCTTTCATTTTCAATAGCTACAAGGACTTCTTACGATACTCACCAGGATAAATAAACTATTTTTTCCGTAATTCGATAACATTACGATCCAAAAAACCTTTTATGAGTGCGGATAATCTTTCGTTGTGAAGCAGAAAGGCGTCATGTCCCCATTCCGCCTCAATCTCGCAGAAACTTACATCCAGGTTGTTTTTTTTCATGGCTTTGACCATGGCCTTGGACTGGTACGTCGGGTAGAGCCAGTCCGAGGTAAAGGAGATGACAAGGAATTTGGCCTTGGCCTTGGCAAACGCTTCTGTCTCAGAATCATTGCCATGCTGCCTGCGCAGGTCAAAATAATCGGATGCCTTGGTGATATAGAGAAATGAATTGGCATCAAAACGGTCAACAAATTTTTGTCCCTGGTAGCGCAGGTAGCTTTCGACCTGGAAATCCGCATCAAAGTTGAAGGAAAAATCGTTTTTATTCTGTAAGCGTCTGCCGAATTTGCGGCGCATTGCTTCATCAGAAAGATAGGTCACGTGTCCTACCATTCTGGCCAGGGCTAGACCAAGATTTGGTTTTTCGGAGCCGTAGTATTTCCCCTTGTTCCAGTTGGGGTCTGCCATGATGGCCTGGCGTGCCACCTCATTGAAGGCAATAGCCAGGGCGGAATGCCGGGTGGTGGTTGCAAGCGGTATGGCGGAAACAACCATGTCAGGATAGCGAACCGTCCACTCAAGCACCTGCATACCACCGATTGAACCGCCAACAACTGAGAGGATCTGTGCGATACCGAGATGGTCCAGCAGAGCTTTCTGGGCCCTTACCATGTCGCCAATGGTGACCACGGGAAAATCAAAGCCATAGGGATTGCCGGTGCCGGGATTAATGGAGGCTGGCCCGGTGGAACCCATGCAACTGCCGATAATGTTGGAGCAGATGACAAAATACTTGTCCGTATCAATGCCTTTACCCGGGCCGACCATGATCTCCCACCAGCCGGGTTTCTGGTCATCTTCGGAGTAATAGCCGGCCACATGCGAATCACCTGAAAGCGCATGCAGGATGAGGATGACATTCGACCTGTCCTCGTTGAGCGTGCCGAGCGTTTCATAGGCAATGGTAATAGGTCCAAGACGGGCATTGCTTTCAAGGATCATGGCCTCCGGGGGCTCTGCAAAGGTGAAATATTTCTTTTCCACCAGCCCGACAGATACTCCGTCCTTGTCATGTTCTATATATTCGCTCATTGTTTTAGAGAAAGGTTTCGAGGTTTCAAGGTGTCAAGGTTTCGAGTAAGAACATGTTACTTTGTTTCATATAGTTTTAATTTGAGCCTCTTTCATTCAGCCACGACCTCCAAGAACCTTGTAACTTTCCCCTTGATATTGCAAATATTTTTTAACTTTAGTCCCTAGAAACCTTGAAACCTTGACCCCTCGAAACCTTATACACTAACTCTAATGCCAAAATGACAAAAGATCATACTTTTTTGTATTGAGAAAGCTGGACCCTTATTGCTGATAGCGGCACGCTGACGGCTAGAGATTATCCAATGCCTGTCCCAGATCATTACAAATATCCTCAACAGCTTCAATGCCAACGGACAGCCGCAACAGGTCAGAATGAATAGACAGTTTCTGCCGCGTCGGCTCATCAAAGGAAAGATACTGGGAAGAATAGGGGTGGATGATCACGGTCTTGCAGTCGCCAAGATTTGCCAGGTGGTAGATCATTTTCAGGTTGTTGATGAACCGGAAACTTGTGGCCTGATCCCCGAGTCCGAAGGCAATGAGGCCGCAGTACCCTTTTTCTCCAAACTGCTTTTTGGCAGTTTGATACGAAGGGCTGTCCTCAAGGCCCGGATAGTTGAGCCAGGCGAGTTCTTTACGGGTCTGCAGGTATTTGGCAACAGCCATAGCGTTTTGCAAATGTCTTTCCATGCGCAGTGCCAGAGTGTCAAGACCGATCATGGTCAGATAGGAATGGAGAGGGGCCTGGGTGGTGCCGAAATTGATGTGGTGTTCACGCCAGACTTTGTCCAGGAAAGCAAGCGGGCCCTTACGGTCAACAAAGGGCTTGAGGTCGGGAAAGCGCCCGGAATCAGCCCAGTTGAAGTTGCCGCTGTCAATAACAACTCCGCCGGTGGCATCGCCATGGCCACTAAGATATTTTGTAGTTGAGTGGATAACTACGTCGGCTCCCAGCTCAATAGGACGGCAGAGGTAGGGTGTTGCCATGGTGTTGTCAACCATAAGAGGCAAAGCGTACCGGTGCGCGATCTCTGCAGCAGCAGCAAGGTCTGGAACATCCAGTTTGGGGTTGCCGATGGTTTCCAGCCAGATAAACCTGGTCTTTTCATTGATAGCGCTTTCAATGGCTCCCATATCTGTTGATTCAACAAACCTGGCAGTAATATTGTACTTTTTGAATACGTTGGCAAAAAGTACATAGCTTGACATAAAGAGGGAGTTACCCGTGACAAACTCATCGCCTGCACGCAGCAAGGCTAGGCAGGCGTTGGTGATGGCAGCCATACCTGAGGACATGACCACTGAACCTCCGCCGCCCTCGAGATCTGTAAGCTTCTCTTCTAAAACCCTGTTCGTCGGGTTGGTCAAGCGCATATAAATATGGTCTGTGGTTTTGCCGCCAAATGTCTGGCTGAGGTTTTCAGCAGTAGGGTGGGCATGGGATGCGGTCTGGAAAATGGGCGGCAGGGTCGATCCTTCCCATTTATCGGGACTTTGTCCGGCATGGATGACCCTGGTGTTGAAATGATGGTCTTTTTTTAGAGCCATGGTAGGTAACCTGTTTATATAGTGTTAAGCTGGTAAAGTTGAAAAAAACAGGCAGGCAGAAATAAGCTCTCGGCAGGCACACTGGCCACAGAATAATAGCCAGGAAAGAAACACAGAATTAAAAGACGCAGAACAAACTATCTGGAGTGTTTATGGGTCGTCGCATGGTTGTTTTCAGTTAGAGGTTTGGAGGTTGCTTGCCGAGAGCTTATTTCTGCCTGCCTGATAGTATCGTATTATCCCAAAAATGATTTTAATACTTCGCATTCTCTGCAGATCTTCATTTTTTCCTGCCAGTTCTGCTGTACTTCTCCTTCACAAATGGTGCCGTTAATAAACCAGCAGAGTTTACCCGCCTGAAATTCCCAGGCCGGGCACTGTAGTTTACGCTTGCGTGGACATTTTTTAATGGTCCAACACGCCTTGGAGTTGCTCGCCGCCCCTTTTTTTCTGGCAAGAAGAAAGAAAATCTGGCGCTCCACATGCGCCGGGACTGTTCGCCAGCCCTGTTCATAACTGTGGACCGCCTTTATAGAAGAACCTAACAATTCGGCCAGTTGCTTTTGTGTTTTTCCAAGTATTTTGCGAGCGTGCAAAAACTCTTTATCATCCATAGTAGGAGCCCCTCCAGTGACATGCCAATCAAAAACAGTGGCAATGTACCACAATGTGGTATAGGATATCAACCAATATTTAAAAAAAAATTAAATAACTGCCAGCCCTCTGTTTGACCGGGTTTGGGGAATTTAGCCCTTTATTTTTCTGGTATTAACAAATTGCTCCGCATACGATATATGGTGCGATGAAGGTGGGAAATTGCAAAGAATCTCAGAATAAAACCTGACAGGAAAAACATTGGGCCATACGGCGGCAGAAGACATGTAAATTGTAAAATTTAATGCAGCAGAGTAAGATATAAATATGTCATAATTATGTCAGGCCCAGTTTTTAAAAAAAGGAGATAAACATGAAAGTGTTTATAACTGGCGGCACAGGGTTTTTGGGAGCAGCTTTAACCGAAGGGCTTCTTGGCGAAGGCCATTCTGTGACCATCCTTTCCCGTTCATCCCAGAAGGGACCTCTCAGAATGGGCTTGGCATATTGCGCGGGCAACCCAACAAAGAGCGGGCCCTGGCAGGAAGAGGTCTCCAGGCATGACGTGGTGATCAATCTTGCCGGTGCCTCAATTTTCCGGCCCTGGAATGATAAGAACAAGAAAGCAATTCGCAACAGCCGCATTCTCACCACGCGTAACCTTGTTGATGCAATTGGGCAGGCCCCGGAAAACATAACACTGCTCAGTGGTTCTGCAGTTGGTTATTATGGCTTCCGGGATGATGAGGCGCTTGATGAAAACTCTCCGCCGGGGCATGATTTTCTGGCCGATGTTGTAGAGGCCTGGGAGACCGAGGCCAAAAGGGCTGAGCAGTTTGGGGTCCGGGTTGTTCTCTGCCGTATCGGGGTCATACTGGGAAGAGACGGTGGGGCCTTGAGTAAAATGCTTTCTGTTTTCAAATGGGGCCTGGGAAGTCCTCTGGGGTCCGGCAATCAATGGTTTTCCTGGATTTCCCTTCACGATCTGGTTACTATTTTCTTATTCCTCCTGGAAAACAAAGCACTCTCAGGGCCGGTCAACTGCACTTCCCCGCACCCGGTGACCAACAGGGAGATGACGAAAGCCTTGGGCAAAATATTGCACCGGCCAACAATTCTTCCCCCGGTTCCAGGCTTTTTGATCAAGGGGGTGTTAGGCGAATTCAGTGATGTGTTTGTCAAAGGGCAGAAAGTCCTGCCGGGAAAACTGCTTCAGAATGGGTTTGTTTTTACATTCCCTGAAATCGAGGCGGCATTGGCGCATCTGATTTGATTAATTTTATGGAGTAGTCAGCCATGCCTGACACACGCTGGGAGACATTGGAAGTCCCGGAGACTTTCGATTTGCTGGCGAGCTCTGAAGCCGGCCTTGCCAGTGCTGAGGCTGCCAAGCGTCTGGCAGAGATTGGCCCCAATGTCCTTGCTGCTGAAGAGAAAATCAACATTTTCTCCATCATTATACATCAGTTTAAAAGCCCCCTGATTTATGTGCTTCTCGTGGCTGCCGTAGTCACCTTTTTTCTCCATGAATATATTGATATGGCCGTTATTCTGGCAGTCGTCATTTTAAATGCGATTATTGGTTTTATCCAGGAAGTGAAGGCGGAGCAGGGGGTGCGTTCGCTGAAAAAAATGGTGCAGGCAAAGGCGCGGGCCCTGCGCGACAGGCGTGAAAAAGAAATTCCCGGCAGCCAGCTGGTGCCGGGTGATGTCGTTTACCTGGCTGCGGGCATGCGGGTGCCGGCTGATCTGCGCTTGATCCATGAGCTTGACCTCCGGATTGACGAATCCATGCTCACAGGAGAGTCCTTGCCCTCGGATAAGAAAACGGAGAAACTTATTGAGCAGAATCTGACACCGGGTGACATGAAAAATATCGCTTTTATGGGCACCACGGTAGTTTATGGCCGGGGCCGGGGAGTCGTGGTTGAAACCGGCAGGCGTACAGTTATTGGTGATATTGCTGAAAAGGTTCAGGAAGTTCCGTTCGGCAAAGCCCCCTTGCAGCAGAAACTCGACAGCTTTGCCAAGTTTCTCAGCTGGACTGTTGGCGGGATATCCTTGTTGATTTTCGGGCTTGGGCTTTACGAAGGTGAAAAGCTCAGCGACATGTTTATTGCGGCAGTGGCCATTGCTGTCTCCGCCATTCCGGAAGGGTTGCCTGTTGCTGTTACTGTGGCCTTGGCAATCGGCGTAAACCGCATGGCGCGCCAGAATGCCATTGTGCGGAGGCTGCCTTCGGTGGAGACCCTGGGAAGCACCACCGTAATAGGTTCTGACAAGACAGGGACGCTGACAAGAAACGAGATGACTGTAAAACTTGTATTTGACGGCCTGCGGACCTATGAAATTTCAGGGATAGGTTACGAGCCCGAGGGCTCGATTTCACATGAGAGTCAGTTGGTTGACATAACAACATGTATGGAATTGGAGCAGACGTTAAGGATCGGCATGCTCTGTAATGAGTCAAACCTTTACCAGGAGGATGGTGAATACAGGATTGACGGGGACCCAACCGAGGGCGCACTCATTGTTTCCGCCATCAAGGGGGGGCTGCAGGTAGAAGAGGAGCAGATGCGTTATCCGCAGCTTGGCCTCGTGCCTTTTGAATCAGAGCGGGGCTTCATGGCAACACTGCATGAGACTGAGGGTCGTAAAATTATTTTTGCCAAGGGCGCACCAGAGAAAATCATCCATTTTTCCATGCTGGATGAAGCTGACCCGGGCCCTGAGAACAGGCTGGCCCAGGTGGCGGCGAATCTGGCCGATCAGGGACTCAGGGTCTTGGGTTTGGCCTATAAGGAGGTAGATGCGGAGACAACGAGAATTTCCCAGGCCGATGTTGAAAACGGGCTTATCTTTGCGGGCCTGCAGGCTATGCTGGATCCACCCCGCCAGGAAGTAGTCGAAGCCATCAGGATGTGTAAACAGGCAGGCATCAGGACAGCCATGATTACCGGGGATCATGCAATAACTGCCGGAGCAGTTGCCGGTCAGATAGGTATTGCAACAGAAAAGGATCAGGTTCTTGAAGGGCGTCATATTGAAACCATGTCTGACGATGAGCTGTATGAAAAGGCCAAGATAACCTCGGTGTACGCCCGTGTGGCACCCGCCCACAAGCTTCGGATAGTACAGCAGTTGATAAAGCAGGGAGAGGTGGTGGCTGTGACAGGCGACGGTGTCAACGACGCTCCGGCCCTGAAGGCAGCACACATAGGGGTTGCCATGGGCCGCACCGGGACCGATGTGGCCAAGGAAGCGGCTGATATCGTTCTATCCGATGATAATTTTGCCAGCATCGTGGCAGCTGTCAAAGAAGGCAGGATTGTTTATGACATTATCAAGAAGGTGACGATCTTTCTTGTTTCCTGCGGACTCGGAGAGTTGTTGACCATAATTGCCTGCATGCTTGCCGGCTTGCATATCCCTTACCTGCCGGCGCAGATCCTCTGGCTTAACCTGGT
>Ga0210140_1000008_pt1 | contig 48036 bp, 42 predicted proteins | sample China_Bullhead_C_3_FD_184858 | JGI IMG/M metagenome (GOLD analysis project Ga0210140, IMG submission 184858) | Wetland microbial communities from San Francisco Bay, California, USA, that impact long-term carbon sequestration -... | ecosystem: Environmental > Aquatic > Marine > Wetlands ...
AATCTTTACTCCAGGGATACTTCTTGCCTGGACCAACCTGGCTGTCTGCATGTCTGTAATACGAATATTTGCTACAAGGGGGGCAGCTATTTCATGTAGAGCGCAAAACCGGATCAACTCATCAAACTTCCTGATATCATACCCTAATTGAGTAATTATAAAATCCGCCCCAACCCTGATTTTTCGTCTGAGTTTTTCATATTGCCAGACCTGTTCGCTTTCAAACGTTTTAAAAGGCGAAACAACACATCCTTTGGCAATATCTCCCTTTTTCTGGAAGTCATCCAACAGCATGAGCAATTGCACACTGTCAATTTCAGAAACAGGCCTTGTCGGTTTGTTAGGAGCCTGTGACGGGTAATCGCCTGAAACAATTAGGAAATGTCGAACCCCGGCCCGGTAATATCCCTGCAGCTTATCTATAATGGTATCTCTATCATTGAAGGTCAGTGACAGGGAGACAACGGGTTCGCCCCCTGAAGCAAGAATTTTCTCAGCCAGTTGCAGCGAAGAAAACCCCTGGCGGTGAATAAGAAAATCGGCAAGGAGAAAAGTATGTATGCGGCCATCATTTACTGCCTCTGTGACACACTTCGTAAGAGCAGTATATTCCTGCCCTTTAGCCGTAAAATGAGGCAGGAGGTTATAGCATATTGGAAAGGAAGTGTTTCTGGATAGTTCACTGGCAAAATTCATCTCAATTTGAGATAATAGAGTATTTATAATTATTATGCAGTATTAACCTATGAAATAAGCGGAATTTTTTACTTGTTATTTCTATAAGACCAAGGTGCAGAGATTGGCATGGGAGGCAGCATGAAATCTGTTGTAAGCACGCAGGACTGATCCATGAGTATTCTTGATTTTTTGCGCGCTGCCTGGCCGCACATCGTCTCAGGGATCATATTCTTGGCCATTCTGGCTACCGCTGTGCACATTCTGTATAAAAAAAGAGACTCCAGAGCGGCGGCTGGCTGGCTTGGTCTGGTGTGGTTTGCGCCTGTGCTGGGAGTCTGTCTGTACTGGATGTTCGGGGTGAACCGGATAAAACGGCGCGCCAAGCAGCGTTTTGCCGGTAAGCAGGATGTGCTCCTGCCCGAAAGAGAGGCAGCGGTTTGGCCATCTTTTATTGAGCAAATGTACGGCGAAGGGGACAAAAAGAACCTGGTGCAGTTGAGCCGGATGACGGACAAACTGACGCGCCAGCCGCTTATGCGGGGCAACAGGGTGATACCGCTCATTAATGGTGACAAGGCCTACCCCCGTATGCTTTCCTGTATTGAGGCGGCACAGCATTCCATAGCTTTGTGCAGCTATATCTTTGACAATGATTCCTGGGGTGCCAGGTTCCGGAATGCGCTGCGGGATGCCCGGAAAAGGGGGGTGGAGGTCAAGGTGCTTATTGACGGAGTCGGGGCCCGTTATTCTTTCCCGCCGATTACCTGGGGGTTGCGCAGGGCTGGAATTGACGTAGCAGAGTTTATGAAGACAATTCTTCCCTGGCGTTTTCACTACCTGAACCTGCGCAATCACCGTAAGATCCTCGTGATTGACGGCCGTGTAGGTTTTACCGGCGGCATGAACATCCGCGAGGGCAACTGTCTTGTTGATAATCCGGCCCGGCCCATTCAGGATCTGCATTTTCTCATTGATGGCCCTGTGGTAGCCGAACTGCAGCGTGCCTTTGCCGAGGACTGGATATTTGCCACCGGGAAGGTACTGGAAGGAGAAAAATGGTACCCGCATCTTGAACCGCGGGGCGAAGGGGTCTTGCGCGGCATCTCGGACGGGCCGGACGAGGATTTTGACAAGCTGCGCAGGATTTTTTTAGCCGCCCTGGCTACAGCCCAAAAGTCGATCAGAATCATTACCCCTTATTTCCTGCCCGACGGAGAACTTGTTTCCGCTCTGCGCATCGCAGCGTTGCGCGGTGTAGAGATAGAGATCCTTCTTCCGGCTGTATCGAACCTCAGGATGGTGAAATGGGCTTCGGATGCAGGCCTGGAGGAACTTCTCCGGGAAGGGTGCAGGATATTTCTCACAAAGCCGCCATTTGACCACACCAAAATAATGATGGTGGACCATGCCTGGGTGCTGTTGGGCTCCGCCAACTGGGACGCAAGGAGCTTGGCACTCAATTTTGAATTTAACGTAGAATGCTATGACTTTCAACTTGCCGCGTCAATTGCCGGAGTCTTGCAAGAGAAAAAGGCCACCGCCCGGGAATTGACCCTGCAGGAAATCCTTTCCAAAAGCCTGATTGTAAAGTTGCGCAATCGATTATTTCATCTCTTTTCACCCTACCTTTAAACCTGCAGTTTATTACCAGAGGGATTCTGCGGAAATTATGCCCTGTGGGAGCCTGGCTCCTGCTCAACATATAATATTCTATTGACATGGGTATTTATACCTATATAATATGGGCAGGTGAAAATATTTCATTGAGATCCACCCGTGAGATGGACAAAGGAGGGGAAAATAAAATTAGTCAATAAAAATGCCACATTTCAATAGATTAATTCAACCCATACACCTCGCATGAGAAATTCAGTTAATATGCTTATTAAGGAGACTGGCAATGGGATCTCGTAGTGATTGTTTCTGTTGGGAAATCATACTGTGTGACAAAACAAATAATTGTCCGGCTAAAAACACTCCTGAAAAGCCATGCTGGGAAATAGCCAGGGAAATTGATGGTGATTACCGGAATTTCTTTAATATTTGCCGTGACTGCCTTGTGCATGTCCTAAAAGCAGAGAATTCTGTCCTGTCTTACCAGGAAGCCAAAAGTATCGTGGAGGCAAAACAAACTGCATCACGTCTCGCCACAAAGAAAGAATGCCTGCCCTGCCAAAGAATATCATCACTCCCAACAGTGACGGGTGATTGAGTAAGGCCTTTTAATTTCTGTTCCAGTATTCTCCTGGAAAAAATCTCACTGATAAATAGCCTCTCCTTAAAACTAAGGAGGGGTATTTTGGTTCTGATATGGTAAATATTAGGGATGAGTGTTTAGATTTACTTGAGAAAACAATTTTTTTCTACTTTTACTACCTGCAAAAATAAGACGAATATGGTGTCTACCATGGAACTGCATGAAAAATTGACAGGTTTTTATAAAGAACATCTCACGGAGGGAGCAATAGACGGCACAATATTGAAGGGCCCTTGCCCTTTTTGTAAAAGCAGGGGCAGAGAGGCAGGCACTATAGTGGTCTACCTCGGGGCAAGAAGTTATTTCGCAGGCTATTTTCGTTGCCAGAGCCGCTGTGTGCCTGGAGGGTTCGTTCCTCATTTCGCCAGGCTCAGTGGTATAGACCCTTCGTCCGTGCCGGGCTATGACCCGGACCGAGAACCATATGTCCAGTCGCTGAAGTTTCCTGCAGGCAATATTAACCAGGATATCACGAGTTACCAGGATAAACTTACGCCCAAGATGCAAAGATACTTTGCAAGGATCGGGGTGGGCGCAGGCACACTTGCAGAATTGAAGATCGGCTATAATGGCCGCTATATAGTGTATCCGTATTTTATGCAGAACGGCAATAGCTATACGGCGCATTGCATTATGCCGGACAATGAAACTGAGCGGTTCTGGCATGGTGATCAATCATTTGCCACAAACGGCCGGCAGATTTTTAATATAAATGATATCGATTACTGTGAAGATGGAGCTCTTTTCATCGTTGAAGGTGAGCAGAACCTTCTCTGCTTAAGGGAGTTGGGATTTCCGGGAATTGCGGTACCAAGCGCAGCGGATCTGAATAGTATTGATATCAAACGGTTCGAGCATATCCGAACCCTGTTCATGGTCATGAATCACTCGCCGGAATCAGTTGACGCGGCGCGAACCTTTGCGCAACAGGCAGGTTTTAAAGTCAGGCTGCTGCAATGGCCGCTTCAGAAGAAACGGGGTTTTAACCTGGCTCAGCTTGCCGCTGAAGATCTGGAGAACTTTAAAACCGAAGTAACAAAAATGGTCAATGCTTCAAAGGCGTTTTCCCCTTTTCGGACACCAAGTCACGAGTATGAGTTGTTTCTGGGCAATATCAAACGGCAGCTTTCTGAAAGCTACCTGGCCCTGCACACCGGTATGGCGGAATATGATGAAGCGCTTGGCGGTATTTACGGCATTAACATCCTTGGCGGCTCGCCAAAGGCAGGGAAATCATGTTTCGGCATCCAGCTTGCCACAGAAATAGCGAGAAAGAAAATGGGTGTGCTCTATTATGATTTTGAAAACGGCACCCAAAAAATTTACCAAAGGACGCTGTCACGCTTAAGCCGCGTGGCAGTCGATAAAATTGTATCAGCTGAACTGAATGATGAAGAAAAAAGCCGTCTTGACGGCGCGCAAACTGAACTGCAAAACATGCTGGAGTTTTTCAGGGTGGTGAATGATCGGCAGATAAATCCTGTTATAATGCGTCGGCATGTTGATTTTCTGCGCCATGAGACAAGAAGGGAAGATATACTGGTGGTAATAGACAGTCTCCATAAGCTGCCTTTCAAGGACTTTGCTGAACGCAGGACCGGGATAAATGCCTGGTTGCGGGAGTTGGAATCCATTCGTGATGAGCTGCAGGTCGGCTTCCTTGTTATCTCTGAGCTGACGCGTCAGGAAAGCGGCCGTTACGATGGAGTGCCGCACATGGGGCTCTTCAAAGATTCAAGCGATATTGAATACACGGCGGACAATGCCATGATATTTCTGCCGGAGTGGGAGCCAATCGATGTTAAATCAGGCGCTGAACGTATTAATTCGTTGTGGTTGGTGGCCAGCCGCGAGAAGAGCCCAGGCCTGATTGCCAAATATCGCCTGGATTTTCCATATTGGGGCTTTGCAGAGATGAAAGCCTAAGAATTGAAAAGTCAGGGCCGGTATGCATCCTCGCATGAAAAGAGAGCGAAAAACCGTTGAAAACATGATCGGCATCTATTGCAGGGACCATCATTATATAGAAGAAGGGCTTTGCTTTGAATGCCATGAACTTGCAGAATACGCACGTTTACGGCTCCAGAATTGTCCATTTCAGGAAAATAAAACAACCTGCGGCAACTGCCCCATCCATTGCTATAAGCCAAAAATGAAAGAAAAAATCAAAAATGTTATGCGGTATTCAGGGCCTCATATGATCCGGCATCATCCCCTGCTTGCTATCGGGCATATGATTGACGGGCTGAGAAAAGAGCCGGGTGCGAAGAAGAAGATATGAAAAGGCGGCCTCTGTTCAAGTATATCTATACTCTTCGATATTGTTGAAAAAACAGCTGATAAAATCTATTTTCTTCTGAAAATTTAATATGGGAAATGAGGTTGTTCTATAGCAGGTATAAATTTCAGATGGCTTTTTCAAATAGACTGTAACTGGAGCTGCTTTCCTTGCGGATGATTTTGATGAATTCCTCAATAAGGTATGGGTCCCACTGGCCCCAATCTTTTTCCTTTTCAAGGATTTTCAGAGCCATTTTTTCGCTCATGCCGAGCCGATAAACCCTGTTGGTGGTCATTGCATCCCAGGCGTCTGCAACAGCTACAATGCGGGCAAGGAGCGGGATGTTTTCACCGTTTAGACCGTCCGGGTAACCGTTGCCATCCCAGCGTTCATGGTGCGACCGGGCGATGGATGAGTAATAATTAGATGTTTCAAGAGGGGCCAGGATTTCTGATGTGAGCCTGGGATGTTCCTTAATGCGTTCGAATTCAAATTCATCCAAAATGCCCGGTTTTTTTAGGATTTCGTCCGGTATGCCGATTTTGCCCAGATCATGCAGCATGGCACCCTGGCCCAGGATCCTCATCTCTTCTTCATCAAGACCAAGTTGCTGACCTAATAACATCGCATATTTGGTTACATTCAATGAATGACTGGCTGTGTCGTCGTCCCTTGCTTCAAGTGCTTTTGCCAGTGCGAAGAGTATTCCCATGATTTGTTAGAATTTCAGGCCAGCTTTATTGCGGTCATACTTTTCCCTTATTCTGTAAAACAATTGCATAAACAGACATAAGTATACAACATATTGTTAGGCTCTTTTTAAAGTACACTTTATATAGCATATATATTTTGAGATCGGCAAGAGGAAAAAACAGAAAAGTAAAAAAAAAGATTAGAATGTAGGAGCCGTCAGAGTTGTGGCAGGTAACTTTCGTGTTTTTGTTACCTCTGGAATAGGAAACCCCCTTCATCCGCGCAGGGAGAATACTTTTTCCAACTTTTGCTGTTTCAGTACCGTTGTGTAATATCCGTTTTTCAGATGGGTTAATGTGCACCTGTCCTGAAAAGGCCTCTGGACATTTTTTGCATACACCCTTTAATTTGCACAGTAACCGCTGACCCATTTCTTACTATTTACACCCAATTTCGAATCCTGTCTGATAGATATACTATGCCAAGAAGGTTGTTTTCCTGCAGACAAATGGTGCTGGATTTGGACTGATTTATATGTTTTTTGGCATAGGCGCATTAGCATAAGCAGCAAAAAGGTGGGAAAGGGGATGCGGCTGGATACAAGAGAAGGAAAGGACTTTCCAGCAAGAAATGTTTTAATTCAATATTTTTGAAGAGGGGTTGCAGGAAACTTTTTCCAGCAATTCTACGAGATCTATGCCGTCGAGCAAAGTGATCGGTTTGCCGACAGCATAATGCCGGGCTTCGTATGTGAAAATGCCTGTTGTAAGGAGAAATACGCCGCTGGCCTGCTTTTCATGCATGAGGGAAAGCATGTTTTTGACTTCCCGCAGCCCCAGTTTTCGATTCTGCCAATATCTGCATTGCACCAGGTAGAGATTGGCACTCTTGCGCATTACAAGATCAACACTCGGGTCAGCAGTGAATGTGTTGTTTTCCATGAGTATATAACCGGATCGCCTGTAAGCCTCAGCGACCAGCTCTTTAAACTGCAGCCATGGAATTTCTTGAATTGATTGGATTTCCCCTTTCAGGTCGTGAAGTTTTTTCTTCCTGTTTGATTGAAGAAACGAAAAGGTAATTGGTGAGAGTATGGCAAGGGCAACAACCGGAGCCAGGAAGGGCCCCAAAGAAATGTGGACATCATTGACAAGAGTGGATTGAGCCTCAAAATAAGGTACAATAAATTTCAGCAGCACATAAAACGAAGCAGATATTGTTACACAGACCCACCAGGGGATTTGAGCCAGGAACTCAATAATATTTAAGTCTTTTTTCATATTCTTTCCTCCAGTTACAGCAGGAGTGTCCAAAATAATTCATGCGCTGGAGCAGGCCAGGTGTAAAAACAATTGTGCCACAAAGTAGCTTTATGCCCCATGAGTATAGCATGCATAAATTGTCATGAACAATGAAAAAAAGGGGATACTCAAAAAAAGTTCGGAATTATAATTGAGAATGAGTCTTCTTGCCGAAGAATAATATAATTATTTTTCCCTGGAAAAGGCGTGGATACCAAAGCAGGACAAGGCAGTTTGCAATAAATCAGCTGCTGGAAAAGATATGCTGCACAGGTTGGATGCCGAAAGTAGAAGGATGGTACGTTTCCAGGATAGCTCTGGCATAATTTCCTGTTCTTGGGTCGCGTTCGGCATCGCAATAATGAGATCAGGCCTGAACCCTGAATCATGTATTTTGTACGACAGGATACGCGACAGGTTGTAGAACCCGGACCAGGATATTAATTCACATCTTATTTTAGGAGCTGTCATGGCCTGATGGTACTTTCAACCAATTGTTCACGGAACGGCACCTTGGCAAGCAGGTTCAACTCCTCGGCAAACAATTCCAGCAGATCGTCGATAGACAGGATGCCTTCGAGTTCACCTGTATCATTTACAACCGGCATCCTGCGGACTCCCTTCGCGCGCATACGCTGCAGGGTATCCCAAATAGAATCAGTCTCCCTTGCCGTAACCAGTTCATAACTCATGACATCCCCGGCAGCAACAGTGTCAAGCGCTACGTCGCAGGCAATCAGTTCAATGACGATCAGTGACTTTCAGATAAACCTCTTGCATCGGCGTAGTCTCCTTTTTAGAGAGGCCGGCTTATCAAAACCATACAGCCTTATATATAAGAAACTAAATTTGATTCTGCAGAAGTCAAGCTGAAAGAGGTGACAATTTTGCTAGGAATAATTATTTGCATTAAACTGATTGTAAATTTTTTCTGCAGGTGTTTTGCATCAGGTTTTGCTACACCGGGTATAATGTCAGGTCCTGCGTCTTCTTTTTCTTCTTTGCAGTTTTGCTTCTTCCAACTCTTTCAGTTTTTTCTCAATGTCCTCGCTGAATCTGACCTTGCCTTCCAGGACGCAGCCGGGCCGGCCGGGAATGCAATCCGTATTCAGCTTCATGCAGTTCTCATTATTGAAATCGAAGTTTTTACAGGAAAAAGTCATGGGGAGGCACTTCACGCTTGTTTGCGATTAAATTCATTAAAATTTTCTCCAGCCACTTTCGTTATGTGTGCCGGATTCGTATTAACAGTTATTCCCAGCAGACTGCATTATTGACTTTTAGGCTTCCCAAAAGAAGATAGGTGTTAGAAAACCATATAAACACAGCATCAGCGCAAATAAATAGTTTTTAAATGCGCAAGCTGCTCCAGATTGTCAATGATATCGGCAATCTCTTTGGAGGCGTCTGAGAATACCTGCATGAGGTGCACAGAGCCACCTGTCTTGATGACCTCGGCGGCTTTATTGAAGGTTGATTCCAGGAATTCCCTGTTGCCGGTATCCCTGGCACCGGCTAAGTCAGATTTACTTATTTCAATTACCTCCGCCATACTAATTCCTCCAGTAAAATTACAATCATCCTGTCAGCTGCGAAAGGACAAGCAGGGCAGCATCATAATCAGGTTCATGGGTGAATTCCGGGACCTGCTCAGCATAGGCGACCTTGCCAGACGTGTCGATAATGATCACAGCCCTTGATAATAAACCAGACAGGGAGCCGCTTGTAAAGGTCACGCCATAGTCCCGACCGAATTCCGGAGAACGGAAGACGGAAAGGGGGATTACATTGTTGAGCCCCTCTGTCTCGCAGAAACGCTTATGGGCAAAGGGTAGATCCGCTGAGATGCACAGGACAACAGTATTCGGGGATTCACTGGCCTCCTTGTTGAAGCGGCGAACCGATGCGGCGCAGACTGATGTGTCCAAGCTGGCAAAGATATTTAAAATGATGTTTTTGCCGGCAAAATTCCCGAGGCCCGCTTCTGACAGGTCTGTCTTCACAAGCTTGATGGAAGGGGCCACCATACCAACTGCCGGCAGGCGTCCAGCTGTTTGGACAGGGGTCCCTTGGAGAGTGATCTCGGCCATATTTTCCTCCCGGGTCAGTCCTGGATAAATTGAATTATGAGTTGAATAATACCAAGCAGAAGTGCAAATGCCAAACAGAAGATGATTGTTTTATTCATGACTATTCTTTATTTATTACTGCTTCTCGGTGACCATAAAACTGTGCAGAAAGAAATGGATGCCTGTTGTGCAGAAATGGACAGGATCCCATTCCTTGTGAGATATAATGTTATAATATTCTTCTTTTAAAACATAGACCTCAGCAGGAAAGGCTTTCTTTTCCTCGGTGATGATCTGTTCCGTCTTCCTGAAATAATATTTCCCTTCAAAATGGTCGAGGCGGGCCAGGTCGGCAGATGAGACATTACAATAAACGACCCCCTGCACCTGTGAGAGCGCTGAAGATGGAATAAGGACAGGGTAGGTTTCTCCCCGCACGGCTTTCCTGTCATAGCCTTGCAGGATGGCCTCGCATCTTTCATAGCTGCCTGCAACAACTCTAGACCAGACGGGATCGAACATGAGCGAGCCGTATGTGAAAACACTAACCATGGACAATACCTTTCAGCTGTGTTCGCGGGAGATTTTTTCAAACATCATGACAAGCCCGACCCCTAATGAAAAAAGCGTTTCAATGTGCAGGTGCTTTTCTGCTGATGCGTCAAAAAAGATGTTGAGGTCTGAATCCATATCGCCTTCAGGCTTCCAGTAGCATATAAGTATAGGCAATTTCGGTAATGGGTAAAGGGAAAGGGCGATGTCAGAGGAAAACAGGGTATTGTCCGCTCTTTCACCGCTGAACATACTGATCAAATCCCCGAGCAGTTCACTATTGCCGTCAATCAGTTTTTTTAGGGGTTTCTCACCCCGCTGCACAAAAAGAGGGTTCATGGGAGAACCATCCTTGAGTTCACGGAATGGAACCCACCTGCCTGTAATGTCCGCGCCGTTGCTATGCACAATATAGCTTAAAAGCGGGACCGTCATCCATGCATGGGTGTGACATTCTGATGTTACGTTGCCTCTGGTATCAATGAAAAAATCCTTGCCCAGGCTCTTGACGGCAAGCTTGCCGGAAACAATGTGGGCGCCCAGCGATGCAGCCTTAGTTGAAAAATCGATGTCGCCTATCCTGCTCTTCAGCATTTCGAGGTTTTCCCGACTGGCGCGGCTGAAGTCCTCCCTTATAGCAATGTGGCTTGCCAGCTGTTCTTTGTCTTCCGTTTTAATGTAGGGACAGTCGGTAAGGTTTTTCCGTCCCTGGATAACTGCGGCTGCAAAAGCCAGGCAATTGGGCAGGGCGCATTCCCCGCAATTGGTTTGTGGCAGAAGCTTGTAGATATCAAACGGGTTGGTGATCTTTGCCATGTTCTGTCGTCTGTTCAAGTTGCACGGGCTGGTAAGATTGATTGCATTATCAAGATGAGAAATCCGTGACGTAAAGTTACTTAATACTGGTTGAGCCTCTTGTTTTCAAGTGATACTGGAAAGAAAGGGGCAAATATCGTTTGGTGCCTTCATAATCTAGTCACTAAAAATTTTTTATCTTACCGGCGCATTCTTTTTCTAAGAAAGAAAATATACATGAAACAAAGGGGCAATTGCCCAGGAATATAGAAAAATTAATATTATTAAGCAGTTGGGGCTGTAAGTCGGGTGGAGGCGGCCAGACATCTATTCCGGAAAAGACCGATGTCTATACAAAAAATCCAACATATCCATAAAGATGTAAACAAAACAAAAGGCGCATGGGTCTTAAAAGATAAAGACCAGCAAAAACCAATTTGATCAATTGAGAACAAAAGGTGATGCCATGAAAAAACTAATCGTATTAATCGTAGTCCTTTTGTCAGCAGTTTTGGGCGGGAGCGCAGCAGGTGCAGCGATAATCGTCGGTCGCATCTCCCATGTTGAGGGAGATATATTCAGGTATATGGACGTGGATGAGAGCTGGGTGGAAACGCATCTGCAATCCCCGGCCGGAATAGAGGATGTTCTGGCCACAGGCCATGACAGCAGGGTTGAAATAACATTTCCCAATAATCTGCTGCTGAGGCTGGACCAAAATACCGAGGTCGAGATCCTGGAGCTGGATGATAATATCGGTGTATTTCAACTGAATACCGGGGTGGCAAGGCTTTATAACGGAAGTGTTTCAGGGAGGATTAAAATTGAAACAATCAGGGGCACGGTAAAGGTTGCACCGGGAAGTGTTATTGATGTGCAGGCAGATGAAAACACAGTTGTTGTGTCGGCTGTGCAGGGTGAGGCAACTTTTTTGTCATTGCGGAATGGCGTAGAGAGAATGGAAGTCATATCCGGTTCCACACGTCTTCAGTTTCGTGAAGAATCAATTGTTGCAGGGACAGGTCCTATCAGCCGGGATTGGAACAGATGGTGTACTAACCGGGAAGGGATATGGTCAAAAAACCGCCTGGTCCGTTCCGAATATTTACCTGAATCAATGCAGCAGTACGCCTATGAAATAGAACCCAATGGAAGCTGGAGCAGGGTCTATTACCGTGGCTACTACTACTGGGCCTGGAAACCGCACTATGTGGCGTCAGGCTGGAGCCCATATACAAACGGGTACTGGTATGACTGGCAGGGTTCCCCGGTGTGGGTAGACCATAATCCCTGGGGTTGGGCCACCCATCATCACGGGCACTGGATCGATATGCATGGCTCATGGATGTGGACACCTTATATCCATGTGTCGCATGTTCCCGGAGTGACAGTTGTCGGGTTTAACATTACATTCGGTAAGACTTACAGGCCATACTGGCATCCCGGCAGGGTCCGTTGGATTGCTCACAATGATAATATCGGCTGGTTTCCTCTTGCTCCTTGGGAAACGTATTATGGCCACCGCAGGTGGGATTCCAGGACAGTGATGGTGCAGGGAGGATCAAGTTTCAGTTTCAGTATAAACCTTTCCAATCACAGGCATGTTAAGCATGGTGTCATTATACCGAGGCGGCACTTGCATAAAAAAGGACCGGTTATCGTCAACAATTACAATACGGTAAGGATTCGGAATATCAATAAAACTTTCATTGTAAAGGATTACAAACCTCTGTTGACGGCAGAAAGAAAAAGGGCAAAAAAAGTTTTTGGTACAAAATCTGCCGCGGGCAGAAGTTTTGACAGGCGACTCCCATTAATGGGAGCTGAAAGGAAAATGGTCAAAGCAGGAGAAACAGCGCGGCATCCAAAAACCGCAAAAAAAGATGTTCGAGGAATCCAATCGCGGAGTGACAGGCAAAAAGAAAGATCAGTTCAACGCACTTCGTGGAAAGACAGCAGGCAAACCATTGCAAAAGCGCATGATGGTGCAATGGCGCGCAAAAGAGAAAATGCCGGTGCTGGAACAATGCAGAAGAAGAGTCCCGGGCCCATGCAAAGAACCGGAGAAAGACAGATTGAAAAGCAACAAAAGTCATTGCCAAGAAGCAATATTGCTGCACGTGTTTCAGGGCAAACAAAGCAGGTAATCAGGAGGAAAGGGAACAAGGCAGGAGCCGAAGAATCAAGGCCGGCTGAGGTGGGGAGCCGGCGCGGAGATAAGGTTGTTCAAGAAAAGGCAACTATACCAAGAAAGGGCGGCAGAGGGAAGAGAACACTTGCCCGGGAAGAAACACAGCAGTCGCAAAGGAAGGCAGCACGCAATGGGGACCCTGCCCCAAAAGCAAGTTCAAATAATTTAAGGAAACAGACTGAAAAGGACGAGCCCGGGGATTATAAAACTGGACGGCAGATTTCAAGGGATCAAAATTCTTTCAGGGAAAAAAATGTATCGCGGGAGAGAAATACAGACGGTAAAGGGCCTGGCAGGGAATGGATCTCAGCCGCAATGAATAATCGTCGCATGCGGTAAGATAGACGGCAAGTATACCGGGGGAATAAAAAAAGACGGCGCTTTAAAGGCACCGTCTTTTTTTATGGAGGAGGAGAAATGAAGTATGTTTTACTTCTTAGATTAAAATAATAAGCATTATTCAGTGTTGGTCAATAATGAAACCTGGATATCTTAAATAAGCATTTTTAATTATCTGAGAATATAGAGATACCCTATATATGAAGCGAGAAGAATGAAGCCGTGCAGGCGGTTTAAACCCTGTTGCACTGCGAGAATTGCAAGAAGAACTACGGAGAAGCTGAACATGACGGGAATGTCCCTGGTGAGCAGAGTTGAAGATATTGGGAACGGCATGAGCAGTCCGCAGAAGCCAAGCACCATGAGAAGATTGAAAAGATTGCTGCCTATTATGTTGCCTGCAAGGATTTCAGTCTGCCGCTGGCGAATGGCCGCGAGGCATGAGGCCAGTTCAGGAAGTGAAGTGCCTACTGCTGCCAATGTCAGGCCGATAACAAGCTCACTCACACCCAAGTGCCGTGCTAAGTCAATGGCTCCTTTGATGAAAAAGTTCGAGCCAAGCGGCAGGCACGCAAGACCTAAAGAAGTTACAGCAATAATTACAGACAGGTGAGGGGCCGCCGCAGTCGCAACCCCATTATTATTTGCCTTCAATCTGTTATCAGTTTTTAAGCCCCGGCGGAAGCTTTGCACGGTATAGAAGAGGAGATATATAAAAAAAATGAAGCCGAGAAATCTTGGGAAGATGCCATACCATGCAGCGAGGAATACAATAATTGTTGCAGCCAGCACAATATAGAGTTCACGGGAAACCGACCTGAACCTGACAGGCAAAGGAGTGATGAGGGCGCATATACCCAGTATGAGGCCGATATTGGCAATATTGCTCCCTATGACATTACCCGTGAGGATATCCGGATGATCCTGAAATAGGGCGATGAGGCCGACAAAAAGCTCAGGCATGGATGTGCCAAATGCTACTATCGTCAAGCCGATGAGCATCGAGCTCATGCCAAGTCTTTTAGCGAGTTTTGCAGCACCTGACACCAGAAATTCCCCTCCGGCAGTCAGGAGGATTAAGCCTCCGATAAGGGCAATCCAGGAGAGAAGAATGGAAGGATAGTTGGGTTCAAAATTCATTTTGCTATTGCAGCGAGAAATTTTGCCCCGTGGAGTTTATAGGCCTTATCGACAAGCTTTTTTAGTTGTTTGCTGATGGTGGGAACAGCTGCCAAGGGGGGAATGCTTATAAGCTTCGGGTCAATTGGCGGCGGTGTTTCGATGCGCATTTTGTGTTCAAATGTATTAACCGCACCCGTATCAGGGGTGACACCCATGCTGTCTATATTACCTACTCCTTCCATGGCTCGGAGAAACCCCATGATATTGCCGATATCGTTTTTACGGTAGAATAGTTCTATTTCCGCAGTGATCGTTTCCCGACTCGATTCTATTTCCTCCAGGTTTTGCCTGTAGTGCTCCACGTGGGCCACAAGCCTTTCATAGGCGTCAAATGCAATGTTTTTAAAACGTCCAGCCCTTGTAAGGCCCCTTATTTTGACGCCCGTGAACACCCGTTTCATGATCGTGGGAGATTCGGTTAAGTAAGGATCATAAAAAAGTTTTTCCTCCCAGCCGGTAAGTTCCATAAATTGATGGATAAGTTTTTCGTCCTTGAGCAGGATATATATGCGGATGAGTTCATAACTTATTCTTTTTTCAAGTATCGAGAGCTGATACTTGACTTTTTCCATAAGATCAAGGGTGTCTTCCTCGATCATTTTGCGAAAACCGAAATATCGTTCGGCGATCTCCCGCTTGAGTTCAACTGCCAGGATATCTTCAACGTTGGGCTTCATAGGCTGCGGTATGATTCTCTTTAACTTGATTTTTGTGCCGGGGGTGCCGAGGTTTGCAAACCGATAAAAATGCAGGTGCAAATCCAGCGGCTCATTATAGCATGAAACAGTACACCAGCAATTTTTTACAGCAATATTTTTTTGTCATCCGACCTGCGCCGAGAAGATAAAATCCACCCGCAGGCCAGGCTGCGCGAATGTTGTTGGAGAGAATGGAACAAAGACTGATTGCGGGTACAATTTAGCTTGACACAGGGAAAGTATATGTTCACTATCTATATGTTATGACTTCCTCTTTCGAGCAAAAAGATGTGGTGCAGCGGGTAAAAGATGCGGCCCAGATCATTGATATCATAGGCGAATGCGTCTCCCTTAAACGGGCTGGAGCCAACATGAAAGGTCTTTGTCCTTTTCATGCTGAGAAAACACCTTCCTTTATGGTTAATACGGCGCGCCAGTCGTTCCATTGTTTTGGCTGCGGCGAAGGAGGGGATGTGTTCTCTTTCATGATGAAGTACTATAACCTCACATTTTTTGAGACCCTCAAGCAGCTGGCACAGCGGTACCAGATCAGTCTTCCCGAAAAAGATTTTTCTTCTGCAGACCGGGGCAAGGCTGAAAAGCGGCAGAAGCTTTTTGATGCAAATGAACGTGCAGCCCGCATGTACCATGATTATCTGCTGCATCATGCTGGTGGAGCACAGGCCCGTGATTACCTGGAGAAAAGGGAGATAACCCAGGAGATAATTAAGGCCTTTAAATTGGGATATGCTCCTGCCGGCTGGGATTTTTTAAGCAATAAGGTGTCAAGGTCATCTATCACTCGGGCCGAGGCGGAAGAGGCCGGCTTGCTTGTCAGAAAAGAGAAAGGCGGATTCTACGATCGCTTCAGGGACAGGATCCTGTGTCCTATTTTTGAATTAACCGGCAGGATTGTGGGCTTTGGCGGCAGAATCCTGGGGGATGGGGAGCCGAAATATCTTAATACGCCCGAAACTCTCATCTTTGACAAAAGCCGCATTCTGTTCGGGTTGTTTCAACATAGAGATGCTATACGAAAGACAAGACAGGCCGTTGTGGTTGAGGGCAACTTTGATCTTCTGGCACTGGCTTCCTATGGGGTCGATAATGTTGTCGCACCTCTTGGTACTGCCTTGACCCAGCCCCAGATTAGGCTTTTGAAAGGCTACGCCGATGAGGTCATCCTCCTTTTTGACGGGGATGAGGCGGGCATAAAAGCTGCCATGCGTGCGGTGCCCCTGTTTCTTGCTGAGCAGGTTGCAGCGCGGGTGGCTCTGCTTCCAGCCATGCATGATCCAGATACATTTATCAGGGCGCATGGCAGGGACGGTCTTGAGAAATACCTGGTGAGTGCTTTTCCCATCCTGGAATTTGCCTTTGAGCACCTGAAAGACAAGCATGGCACAAGTATGACGGGGAAGGGTAAGATCCTTGAAGAACTGGAACCGCTAATCCTGGCCTCGGGAAGCAGTCCATTCCAGCAATCGGTTCTTATCTCTGAATTTAGCAATAAGCTGGCTCTTGATCCAGACCAGGTAATGCGGGGATTTAAGGCGGCAGCCTGGAAGAAAAGCCATGACAGAATTGGCGCGGGAAAAGTTGGGACGGCTAAGGGGGAGACAGCCAAGGCCAATGTCCCGCTTCCCAGAAAACAGGCGCAGCTGCTGGAGTTTTTGATTTTTTATCCCCGCTACCTGAAAAGGTTTCTTGAGGCCGGCATAGAGGATATACTGGTTGAACACCGTGCCAGCACGATACTTGTTGTTTTACAGAAACTGGCCGCAGATAATGAGGAGGTGAGCCCTGAACAACTTATGCAAAACCTTCCGGAGGGGCCGGAACGTTCCTATGTGTCACGCCTCCTCATTGCTTCACCCTTTATAAGGCAAAACGACCAGGAGCAGCTGACAGAGAATATGGCTGAGGAGATGCTTGTCTGGCTTGTTGGCTATCGTTTCAAAAAAGAGATCCAGCAGTTGAGCGAAGAGATACGAAACGCTCAGCAAAACCAGGATCATAAGCTGCTCGGAGAGTTGCTGCTCAGAAAAGCAGAACTTCATAAACATCAGAACTCAATGAATGTAGGGGACGAGTAGGGTGGCAAGCAGCAAATATTTGCAATCTTGGGTGGCTCTGCACCTGGTTCCCGGTATGGGGCCTGTGACATGCAATAAGCTCGTGGCTCATTTCGGCACTCCGTCCAAGGTATTAGCAGCTACCATTAAGGATTTGACTGCGGTATGCCGTTTGCGCCGGGAGAGTTTGGACGCTTTGAACCCTGACGGGCGGCAAAATCTTATAGAACTGGCCAAGGATGAAATCGAACAGGCCTCCGAAAGAAATATTATAATAATAGCTTGTGATGATCCGCTTTATCCTTCTCTGCTGAAGAATATCCACGATCCACCGGTAGTCCTTTATGTCCTGGGAAAGCCTGAAATGCTAAACTGCAAAGGCATTGGCATAGTTGGTTCGCGTGCTGCCACGCACTATGGGCGAAGTATAGCCGAACAAATGGCAAACAGTCTGGCCCGGCAGGGTTTTACCATTATAAGTGGCATGGCACTGGGGGTTGATACTGCAGCCCATAAGGGAGCACTGGCAGCAGAAGGCAGCACTATTGCTGTGCTGGGATGCGGCCTGGATATTATCTATCCACCGGGCAATCACGGGCTGTATAAAGACATTGCTTTTTCAGGAGCAGTTGTCAGTGAATACCCGCTTGGCACCCTGCCGGATAATTTCCGCTTTCCAGCCCGAAACAGGATAATCAGCGGCCTTTCGCTCGGGGTAGTGGTTGTGGAGGCGGCAAACCGTTCCGGTTCGTTGATTACCGCAAGCCATGCCCTGGAGCAGGGCAGGGAGGTTTTTGCGGTTCCCGGCCGTATCGATTCAGTGAAAAGTGCCGGAACTCATACGCTTTTGCAGCAGGGGGCAAAGTTAGTTCACAGCGTGAACGACATTGCTGAGGAGTTTATATATGCAGCTCCCTTGGAAAATCAGGTTGATACCGGCAATGAAGAAGAACAGGAATTCTTTGCGCAATTGAACCAGGAAGAGAAAGCGCTGCTGACGTGTCTTGAAGTGTATCCAAGGACAATTGATGAAATAGTGCGTGAAAGCGGTTTTACACCCCAGAAAGCCAATGAACTGCTCCTGCTTTTAGAGCTTAAGGGCATGGTGCACCCGCTACCCGGGAAATGCTACCAGAGGGTTGCAGGCCAAGCAGGTAAATAAGATATCGGGGGTAGCAGGCAGGCTACTTCATCAGGTAAAAGCCTAGGGTCCGGTCGTTGAATCCTGATTCTTTTGTAAATTCACAGCCGATGTAGTTATCCTTGATCGTCCTGACAATAATTTCCTTTTCCACGATTTCCGGAGGCACCTTATCAAGGGTAAATTTGACCTTAAGTGTGTCTCCCACCTGGACCCGCACCCGGTTCAAGGCGGTAAAACCGACCCCTCCCATGGAAAGGTTCTTGATGCGGCAATTAATGGGCATAGTTGTAAGATTACCGGCACCGGCCCAGCCGGTATCAGCATTGCCAGCGGCGTAAAATCCGCCGATGGATACGTCCTTGCGATAATGTTTTCGAAAGTCCAGATTGGCGCCATAGCTGGTGCCGCAGGGACAGTTAACCGTCAGGAAGTGGTTGTCTCCCATATGTTTCTCTACTGATATTTCACACACCAGCAGACAATCCGGACAGCTGAGAGAGATCTGCTTGTCTTTGTGGACATTGAGTTTCTGGATGGGAATATCCTTTTTCTTCGCAGCAGCCTTCCGAACGGCTTCATGGGCAATTTTTTGGACCACCTGGCCCTGCATATCAAACTTGCACGCATACATGGCAGGATCGTGATAAAAGGTGAACCAGGCATTTTCCCGGATGCCGTTGGCCTCATATTTTTGTTTAAGAGAAATGACATCGAGGGGATAATTGTCATAGGCCATGATCCAGAGGGGATTGAAATGCACATGGGTGGGCAGCAGGTCTGCAAGATGATAGGCGATTTTTTTATTCGATTGCAGCCGCACGATCTGGTGGCCCCGGGTGTGGCCGCCGGTGAGCTGGACTTCCACGCCTTCACAAACAGTGAAATTTCCTTCAACCAGCTGCGGGTTGCCTGTGCCCTGCAATTTAGAAAAGTTTTGCGGCCAGTAGGTGTTTTCTGAACGCAGATCGGGGTGCAAGGCATCTTCCCATTCAAGCTTCTGTACTATATGCTTGGCATTGGGGAAGGTAAGCTCTTCCTGCCCGGCAGCATTGTGCATGACCATACCGCCGGCATGGTCGAAATCGCAATGTGTCAGAATTACATAGTTTATATCCTGCCGTGTGAAACCCAGTTTCCGCAGTTGTTGAGGGATATCCCACTCTTTGGTAACCCGGAAAACCTGTTTCTGTTTTTCGGTCAGCTTGTTGCCAAGACCTGTATCGACAATGACCAGGGACTCAGGGGTTTTAATCAGAAGGGGATAATTGAGGAGTTTTATATAATTGTCTTCATGTTTGCTGTTGGTAGCAGCATCAGCAGGATATCTTTTTGACCAGAGCACCTTGGGAACAACCCCGAACATAGTGCCGCCGTCCAGCTCAAATTCACCGCCGTTAAGCCAGAAAAGAGTAAAGTCGCCAAGCGTAAAACTTCTCATATTCAGCACCAGTTTTTTTGCAGGGTATATACAATACCCATAAAGTATACTGGATTCTAAAGCAATATGAAGTGGTTAATCCATATTGACTCCTGAAGGCAGAATACCGAAATTTTTCTGAAAGAGCGATATTTTTTAAAGGGTGCATGTTCGTTAAATTCATTTCCCGCAAAAGATCTTAAGCCCAACAGGGGATGAGTTTCGAAAAAGATTGTACTTTGCGGCCAGCAAAACCATGCCAAATTGCAAAGTTTATAGTAAGATAATTGATGGTTATATGGGACACTTTCTCCACGATGCAGGATTGAATAAATGCATGAACTGTTCTGACTTCTTACCGTATGGGAAACTTTAATTAAGGGCTTTGGGCATGGCTGAAAACCGCGATGATGCAGGACTAAAGGCAGCAATTTTTAATAGATTGACCAGGGGCGAGTTCAGGATGGCCTGGGACGGTATTATCAGCATGGCCAGAAAAGCCCTGACAAAAAGGGAAGGACTGGGCCCAAGTTATGAAAACAGAGATCACCTGCAGCGGTTGATCCATGATTGCATTTATGCCAAGGGCGGAGATGTTTCTGCCCGGGCCAGGACAGTGGAACTTGGTGCGGTTTACCTGCATCTCTCTGATACAGGCCGGGAACTGTTTCATGATATTCTCGCCCATGATTTTGACATTGACCGGCAGGTACTGGCTGAAAAAATCAAGGAACTGGAAAAGGCCCAAAACCAGAAAGAAGCAATCACTGCTGAAATTGCACTGAAAAATGCCCTCACGCCGCCTAGAATCAGTCTTCTGACCCAGTTTTCCTCCCTGCCGAACGGGCTGAAATTGCTGATTGATATGCGGGCCACCCTGCTGTCCAGGATCAATGAAGATCAGAGACTTTGTAAGCTTTCTCTTGATATTAAGGAGTTGTTGGCAGCATGGTTTGATATCGGCATGCTTGACCTGCAGGAAATCACCTGGAATTCACCGGCCTCCCTGCTTGAAAAACTGATTGAATACGAGGCGGTCCATGAGATTCGTTCGTGGGGTGATCTGCGCAGCAGGCTTGATTCGAACCGGCTCTGCTTTGCGTTTTTCCATAATAAGATGCCGGCGGAACCTCTGATATTCGTGGAGGTGGCCCTGGGCAACAAGCTGAGCGCCAACATTCAGGATCTGCTGAATAAAGAAGATGATACAATTGACCCGGAACATGCGACTACTGCTATTTTTTATTCGATCTCCAATACGCAGCCGGGTCTTGCTGGGATTAACCTTGGCAATTTTCTAATCAAAACCGTGGTGCAGGAACTCTCAAATCAGTTTGATAACCTGACACATTTTGCCACCCTCTCCCCCTTGCCCGGCTTAAAAAAATGGCTTGGACCCCGGCTTGCAGATGGAAATGAGGAAGTGCTGAGGCCCAAGGAAATAGTCACACTCAAGGAACGCTTTGCCTGTGAGAATGCAGTTCTGTATTTATCCGAGATCCTGACAAATGACTGGTACCGTGACAGCAATACCTCAGAAATCATCAAGCCTATTCTCACCAGGCTGTGTGCGCAATATCTGCTGGCAGAAAGAAGGGGCAACAAAACCCTTGATCCGGTTGCTAATTTCCACCTCTCAAACGGCGCGAGGCTGGAAAGAATAAACTGGCTGGCAGACATCTCGGAAACAGGCATGAAACTATCCTATGGCATTATGGTCAATTATTATTATGAACTCGCAGACATCGAGAAGAATCATGAACAATATGCGACCAAGACCCATATAGTTGCCAGCAGGGGGGTGAAGGCGCTACTTAAGTAGTTTAATAGTGAACCTTGTTACTTCCGTATAGAGGATAAGCTATAAATTCAGGGCGTAATGACGCAGAGAACATCATTTTTCGCCGCATGATCACCGACACCCAGGTTGATTTTGGTGATGGTGCCGCTGATCGGCGCGGAAAGAGCATTTTCCATTTTCATTGCCTCAAGGATCAGGACAGTTTCCCCTGCGCTTACAGTTTCGCCTTCTTTTTTGTCAATCCCGACAATCATACCCGGCATGGGTGCGATGAGCGGCGTGCCTCCACTGACATCAGCAGCATCCAGGGCAGGTATTTTAACCGCAGGAGTTTCTGCAGGCTTGGCAGGACTTGGAACCGGAGGAGAAGAAACTGGAGCCGGCCTAGGAGGAGCAGCCGGCCTGGGAGTAGCCTCCCTGACATAACTTATATTGGGTGGCCCCCCCGTATCTTCAACCTCAACCTCAAAATATTCTCCATCAACGAGCACGTTGAATTTCCGCAGATTCTCTTCCATGACAGTGGGGGGTTTTTCCTTTTTCTCCACAAGTTTTCCGGCTTTTGCCATGGCAAGCAGCTTCTGCTCGGCTTTTACGTCATACATGGTGCGCGGTTTGGCTTCCGGCGGCACGGGTTCCAGGCCGTATTTCCATTTCAGGAATCTTTTGCCGGTAACCGGGTAAAGTGCATAGAGCAAGACATCATCAATATCTTTGGCCAGATCTTTTATTTCTTCCTTGGCCTTGTCCAGTTCCGGCTCCAGAACTTCGGCTGGCCGGCAGGTAATTGGCTCTTCCCCCCTTGGATAACCCTTTAAGGCTTTCTGCTGCAATTCCGGGTTGATAGGCACAGCTGTTTTGCCGTATAAACCGTAGCACAGGTCTTTCACTTGGTCGGTTATCATCTTGTAGCGTTCATCACCCTTATCAAACAGTACGTTGTTGACTGTCTGGATGCCGACTATCTGGCTGGTTGGCGTAACCAGGGGTATCTGGCCGAGATCTTTTCTGACCCTGGGAAGTTCGGCATAGACCTGGTCGATTTTATCCAGGGCGTCCATTTCCTTTAACTGGTTCACCAGGTTTGACAGCATACCGCCCGGTGTCTGGTGCAGCAGCACATTAATGTCAATGATGGACATCTTGTTGTCAGCCAGCAGGTGCCTGTATTTGGGCACGATATCTTTTTCAAAAATTTCATTGATCTGTGCCAGAAGACTAATATCGAAGCCCGTATCCCTGTTAGTGCCGAGCAGGGCCATAACCATAGGCTCAACTGCAGGATGTGATGTCCGGTAAGCATAGGGGGACATGCATGTATCAACTATATCAACGCCCGCCTCAATTGCCTTGAGATGTGTCATGGGAGCCATGCCGGATGTGAAGTGGCTGTGCAGGTGGAGAGGCAGTTTCACCGCCTGTTTCAATGTCTTGAAAAGTGGGAAGGCATCATAGGGGGCCATGAGCCCGGCCATGTCTTTGATACAGATACTGTCAGCACCCATTGCCTCCAGTTCTTTAGCCTTGGCGACGTAGTAGTCCAGGTTGTATACATCGCCACCCATACGGGGCTCAGTCATAGAATAGCAGATGCATCCCTGGAAGTGCTTGCCGGCTTTTTTTATGCCTTTGACAACGGTTTCAAAATTGCGGTAATCATTCAGGGCATCAAAGGTCCTGAATACATCCATGCCGTTAGCAGCTGCCCGCTCCACAAAGGCCTCGGCAACATCATCTGCATAATTGCGGTATCCCACAAGGTTCTGGGCGCGGAGCAGCATGGAAAACGGGGTTTTGGGGGCATATTTTTTAAGTGTCCTGATCCTTTCCCAGGGATCTTCATTCAAAAAGCGGTGCATGGTGTCAAAAGTGGCGCCACCCCAGGTTTCAAGGGCCCAGAAACCAACTTCATCCATCAACTCGGCAACCGGGATCATGTCCTCGGTTCTGCCCCTGGTGGCAAAGAGGGACTGGTGGCCGTCACGCAGGGTCAAATCCATAACCTTGACCGGGTTTTCGGCTATTGGCCGGTCCTTGTTGTAATCTATCTTGGTGTTTTTTACGCTGATGTCGATGTTCATTGTTGTCTTCCTGTAAATTAGTTGATTAACCTTTCCAACCTGGGAAAAGCCGCATTTGTGCCATACTGCGCAGCATCATCTGCGACTGGCGGCCGCTGAAACTCCAAAATTCTTGTGGTGCTGAGGGAGCAGGTCTATCAGGAGCCATATCAAACAGGCCAGCTTCCACTTCAGCCTGCAGATAACATAGAACCGCTGTCATGGCTGCTATTTTCTTGTTGTTATTGTTCATGGGAAGGCAGGACCAAATTCAATTAATTACCAAGCTGGACATAGGCTGAATATTCCGTGGTCGAGCCGGTAATGGAGTCAATTTTATCTTCAAGTATTTTTCGTTCCTGAAGCTCGAGCCACTTGTTCCATTCATCGAGTGACTGCCAGGTGCTGATCACCAAATACTCTCCCGGCCTGTCAATACACTTCAAGGTCTCGCCGCTTATATAGCCGGGCTGCTGCATAGCATGAGCCCTGAGTTCAATTAGCAGTGGACGAACAACCTGGGCCACCTCTTGTCCAACAGATCGCTTGATCAGAATTTTTATAGCCATATTTTCCCTCCAGCTAGTGAAATAAATAATATTACTGGCCTATAATGGTATATTGCCGTGTTTTTTCATGGGATTGGAATCTCTCTTATTTTTCAGCAGCTGCAAGGCCTTGATAATCCGCAAACGGGTCATTGACGGTTCAATGATATCATCAATATAACCGCGCTTAGCCGCCACGAAAGGATTTACTACCGCTTCGGCATATTCCTGTTCTTTTTGCTCCAGATATGCCTGGGGGTCTCCACTTTTTTTAGCTTCGCGGCCATAGAGTACTTCGACAGCACCCTTGGCGCCCATTACAGCAATTTCGGCTGTGGGCCAGGCATAATTGATGTCACCCCGCAGATGCTTGGAAGACATGACGCAGTAGGCGCCCCCGTAAGCCTTGCGGGTAATGACCGTAACTTTAGGAATCGTGGCTTCTGCATAAGCATAGAGCATTTTTGCACCGTTTCTGATAACGCCGCCGTATTCCTGCGCTGTGCCGGGGAGAAAACCAGGCACATCGACAAAGGTCACCACCGGGATATTAAAACAGTCGCAGAAACGCACAAACCGGGCTCCCTTCACAGACGAATCGATATCAAGCACGCCGGCCAGGAATTCCGGCTGGTTGGCCACGATACCTACAGGATAACCAGCGTAGCGGGCAAAGCCGATTACCAGGTTCGGGGCAAATTCCGGCATGATTTCCAGGAAATCTCCATGATCAACGGTCAGGCTGATAACCTTTTTCATATCATACGACAGGTTTGGGCTGTCCGGAATAATCTGGTTGAGAAATTCATCAGCTCTTGCAGGGGAATCATCAGTTTCAATAAACGGCGGACTTTCCATGTTGTTTTGCGGCATATAGGAAAGAAGCTTCCTGATATATTCAATGGCATCCGCACCTGATTCAGCAGCATAGTGAATGACACCGCTTTTAGAGGCATGAACGGTGGCACCGCCAAGCTCCTCAACCGTTACATTTTCATGGGTCACTGATTTGACCACCTTGGGGCCGGTAAGGAACATATAGCTGTTGTTTTTGACCATGATGGAAAAATCGGTCAGGGCCGGGGAATAAACCGCGCCACCGGCACAGGGGCCGAAAATCGCCGAGATTTGCGGAATCACCCCTGAACTCATGACGTTGCGCAGGAAGATATCCGTGTATCCGGCCAGGCTTTCAATGCCTTCCTGGATCCTGGCGCCACCTGAATCATTGAGGCCGATTACCGGCGCACCGTTTTTCATGGCCAGGTCCATGATCTTGCATATTTTTTCGGCAAATGTCTCTGAAAGGGAGCCGCCGAAAACGGTAAAGTCCTGGGAAAAGACATACACAACCCGGCCGTCTATGGTTCCGTAGCCGGTAATGACTCCGTCACCAAGGTACTCCTTGCCTTTCATGCCGAACTGGGTGCAGCGATGGGTTTTGAACATATCAAACTCTTCAAAGCTGCCTTTATCCAGTAGCATTTCTACCCTTTCCCGGGCGGTCATCCTGCCCTTGGCATGCTGCTTGTCAATGCGTTCCCGGCCACCGCCCAGGCGGGCCAGGTTCCGCATTTTCAAAAGTTTGTCAAAGACGTTGCTCATATTTCTCTCCTGCTCGTTTTGCCAGTATCAGGGATTGAGATGCCAGTCAAATATCATTTTTTTGAACAGAACTCCATTAACACTCCATGGGTTGACTTTGGGTGCAGGAATGCAACGAGCTTGCCACCGGCGCCCTGAATCGGTATTTCATGGATTAGGCGGCAGCCGCCCTCACGTGCCTGTTTGATCTGACCCTCAATGTCGTCTGTCTTGAACGCCACATGGTGGATGCCTTCCCCGTTTTTATCTAGAAACTTGGCAATGGGACTTTCCTCGGAAGTTGGCTCGAGCAGTTCGATATGAACTTCGCCCACTGCAAAAAATGCAGTCTTTACATTTTGGGACGCAACGGTCTCCTCTCCTTCGCATGGCAGGCCGAGGACTTTTTCATAGAAGGTTCTAGCCTCGGCGATGGAGCGCACGGCAATTCCTAAATGATCTATCTTTTGCAACATACTTTATCCTCTATCTTTGTATTCGCCAAAAACTTTTCGCATTACATTACAGATTTCGCCAAGAGTAGCATATTCTTTTACGGAGTCATATATAATCGGCATAAGATTTCCACTTCCCTGGGCTGCAGTTTCCAACCTGGTCAACAAAGCCGCAACCTTTTCATTATTTCTGTTGTTTTTCACCTCGGCCAGTTTCGCCACCTGGGTTTTTTCCACTTCAGGATCAACCCTGAGCAAAGGCGGTTTTTTATCCTCCTGGATCTGGAATCTGTTCATTCCGACAATGATGCGTTCGCCCCGCTCAATTTCCAGTTGATACTGGTACGCTGCATTTTCAATCTGACGCTGGATAAAGCCTTCTTCGATGCATTTAACTACACCGCCTGATTCTTCGATCTTGTCGATCAGGGCCAGCGCTTCACGCTCTATCCTGTCAGTAAGTGCTTCAATGTAATAGGAACCTGCCAGGGGATCAATGGTATCCGCAACCCCCGATTCATGGGCCAGGATCTGCTGGGTGCGCAGTGCTGTGCGAACCGAGGCTTCCGTCGGCAGTGAATGGGCTTCGTCCTTGGAATTGGTGTGCAGGGACTGGGTGCCGCCTAGCACAGCAGCCAGGGCCTGTATGGTCACCCGCACAATGTTGTTGTCAATCTGTTGCGCTGTCAGGGTGTTGCCGGCTGTCTGGGTGTGAAACCGCAGCATGAGACTGGCCGGGTTTTTGGCGCCAAAGCGCTCTGTCATGAGGCGGGCCCATAGTCGCCTGGCTGCCCTGAACTTAGCCACCTCCTCGAGCAGGTCCGACGAGGCATTGAAGAAGAACGCCAGTCTTCTGGCAAAAACGTCGAGTTCAAGGCCGGCGTCAAGTGCTGTCTGGACATAGGTGCAGCCGTTGGCTAAGGTGAAGGCGACCTCCTGGACAGCTGTAGAGCCTGCTTCACGAATATGATAACCGGAAATGGAAATCGTGTTAAAAGCAGGTGTCTTCTGGCTGCACCACTGGAATATATTAGTGATCAAACGCAGACTGGGCTTGGGCGGGAAAATGTAAGTACCGCGGGCAACATATTCCTTTAAGACATCATTCTGGATGGTACCCTTGATGTTTTCAGGCGCAACTCCCTGTTTTTCGCCAACAGCCACATACATGGCAAGCAGGATGGCGGCCGGGGAGTTGATTGTCATTGAAGTGGAAACCTTGTCCAGGGGGATTTGGTCGAATAGGGTTTCCATGTCTGCGAGGGAATCTATGGCAACGCCGACCTTGCCGACCTCTCCGACACTCATCGGATCATCTGAATCGTAGCCGATCTGGGTCGGCAGGTCAAAGGCAACCGAAAGTCCGGTTGTGCCCTGTTCCAGAAGAAAGCGGTAACGCTTGTTCGATTCGGCTGCGCTTGAAAAACCTGCATACTGCCTCATGGTCCACAGGCGCCCACGGTACATGGTGGGCTGTACGCCTCTTGTATAAGGGTACTGCCCGGGAAATGCGAGATTCTCAAGATAGGCGTCATCGATATTTTCAGGTGCTGCCAGTCGCAGGATTTCTTCACCTCCGTGGTTGGTGAATTTTTCCTTGCGTTCCGGAAAACGACTCAGGCTCTTTGCCAGCTCATTTTTTTCCCATTCAGCAAGTTTTGGATGTTTTGCCATGGCTTCTTCCTTGTGTTTCTTTATTGTTCTTCCAGGATTTCTTTTGCCTTCAGCCTGGGGTCCCCCAGAAGAGGCAAGTCTCTTTTGGTAATTTCAGCCAAGAGCCTGGGACGCAGTATTTCCAGGCACCAGTCAAGGACTTCCTGATCATGGGCGCCGCGGCGTCTTTTTTCTCGCTCTCCGCTATCCCTGTGTTCACTGTCAACCTCGGCAATACGCTCAAGAAGTTCGGTAATCCCTTTGTTTTCTGTGGCTACGGTCATGCTTACCCGGGCCTGGTTAGTCGCGCCTTCCTGGCGGGAGACTGTTTCAAGATCCATTGCCAGAATATCAGCCCCTTTGCAGTCAGCCTTGTTGACCACCAGGATGTCGGCAACTTCGAGGAGCCCGGCTTTCATGGCCTGGATATCATCTCCTAATCCGGGCGCCAGCACAAGGAGGGTGATATCCGCTAAGCGGATAATATCCATCTCGGACTGGCCGACACCCACGGTCTCAATAATAATGGTAGAACAGCCGCAGCTGGACATGATCCGGACCGCTGCACCCGCAGTAGCACAAAGTCCTCCCAGCCTGCCCCTGGTTGCCATGGAGCGCATCACAACATCCCGGTCAGTTGCATGCTGCATCATGCGGATGCGATCCCCCAGAATTGCTCCTCCCGATATGGGGGAGGAGGGATCAATAGCTATAATACCGATGCGCTTCCGGCTCTGGCGCAGCTCTGATATTATGCCATTGGTCAGGGTCGACTTGCCGGCTCCAGGCGGACCGGTTATACCCAGAATGATTGCCTGGGAAATCAGGTCTTCATCAAGCGATGAAAGAATAGCTTGAGCGCTTTCATCGCCGTTTTCCACCAGGGTAATGGCCCTTCCTATTGCCCTGGGATCCCTTTGTTTCAGACCTTCCAGTAATCTATCAATTGTCATCAGCGTACTATTCAGACTGAAGACTTTTTCTCGCAAGCTTCCCGATAGGCACTGATTATTTTATCAATCGGAGTGCCCGGTGTAAATATTTCAACTATGCCTGCTGCTTTTAAGGTAACAATATCTTCTTCTGGAATGACTCCACCACCAAGTACCGGGATATCCTGGGCTCCTGCTTTGCGGAGGGCCTCCACGACTGCAGGGAAAAGTCGGATATGTGCCCCGGAAAGAGACGAGAGGCCTACGGCATCAACGTCTTCCTGGATAGCGGCGGCAGCAATTTCTTCCGGACTTCTGCGGATGCCGGTATACACAACTTCAAAGCCAGCATCACGTAAAGCCCGGGCAATGAATTTGGCACCCCGGTCGTGGCCGTCAAGACCCGGTTTGCCTATTAAGACACGATACTTATGTGTTGTTTCCATAGTGCTTTAGACCCCTTATTGGTTTGTATCTTTAAAGACTTGTCCACATAGTTCACCCAGTCTGCCGAGATCTTTACAGACATGCACATCTGCTTGGAGCATGGCGTCAATTTTGGCCTGGGCTGTGCCGCTGCCGCCGCTAACAATGGCCCCGGCATGGCCCATGCGGCGGCCTGGTGGTGCTGTCAATCCGGCAACAAACCCGACAACCGGTTTAGAAACCGAGTCGGCAATATACGCACAGGCTTCCTCTTCAGCGGAACCGCCTATTTCACCGATCACCACAATACCTTTGGTATCCGGATCATTTTCAAAGGCTGCTAAACAGTCGATAAAATTGGTACCGTTCACCGGGTCACCGCCAATCCCCAGGCAGGTGGACTGTCCCAGGCCGACTTTGGTAAGCTGGTCAACAACTTCATAGGTCAGGGTGCCTGAGCGGGAAACGACGCCGATGGCACCGGACATATGAATGGGGCCGGGCATGATGCCGACTTTGCACTGGCCTGGTGTAATGATGCCCGGGCAGTTAGGGCCGATGAGGCGTGATGACTTGGTGGCCAGGAAGTTTTTTACCAGCAGCATATCCATAACCGGAATCCCTTCCGTGATACAGACAATCAGTTCGATATCGGCATCAGCCGCCTCCATTATGGCATCTGCGGCAAAGGGCGGCGGTACAAAGATCATGGAGCAGTCGGCACCGGTATGCCGGACAGCTGCCTGGACAGTATTGAAGACCGGGATGCCATCCATCTCCTGTCCTCCCTTGCCGGGAGTAACGCCGGCAACGACATTCGTGCCGTAGGCCACACATTGGCGGGTATGAAACTGACCTTCGCGGCCGGTAATGCCCTGCACTAATAATCTGGTCTCTTTGTCAACAAATATACTCATGTGGTTTCTTTATAAGTCTCGATTTCACCGAATCTGCTTCGTCATCGGTCGTTTCGCATAGCTTTACTATGGCGAAACGACATCTTCCTTGCATCTCCGGCAAACTCGCGGCTTATTTATTTTTGGTTATAAATTTATATTTTTTACTGCCAACTGCAAACTGCAGACTGTTAACTTTTTTTATCTTTTCACAATTGCAGCTATTTTATCGGCGGCATCCTTCAAGTCAACGGCCGTGACAAGGTTAAGCCCTGACGCGGCCAGGATTCTGCGCCCTTCCTCAACGTTCGTTCCTTCCATGCGAATGACAACCGGTACTGTAATCCCTGTTTTCTGGGCTGCCTGGACTACTCCCTCGGCCAGCACGTCGCAGCGTAATATGCCCCCGAAAATATTGATGAGGATGGCTTTGACATTCTTGTCGGCCAGGATGATCCTGAATCCGTTTTCCACCATTTCCGCATTGGCGCCGCCGCCGACATCAAGAAAATTGGCGGGGTCGGCACCGGCTTTTTTGATTATATCCATGGTAGCCATGGCCAAACCGGCACCATTGACCATGTTGCCGACATTGCCCGAAAGGTTGATATAATTCAGGTTGAATCTCGAAGCCTCGACTTCAAGCGGATCTTCCTCATCCGTATCCCGCAATTCCTCGAGATTTTTTTGCCGGTAAAGTCCGTTGCTGTCTATATCAATCTTGGCATCAAGGGCAACTATGGCGTTCTTTTCAGTTACAACCAGAGGGTTAATCTCAACAAGAGAGCAGTCCCGGGAGACAAACAGTCTGTAAAGATTTCCAAGCATTGGATAAAACTGCTTTGCCACTTCCGGACTCAGGTCAAGACCGAAGGCAACTTCGCGGCAGTGATAGGGCTGTATGCCCGTCAGGGGGTTAACGGAGACGCGGACAATTTTCTCCGGACTTTGTGCAGCCACTGTTTCAATGTCCATGCCGCCCGCCTGGCTGGCCATAATAACGATAGTTGCCGTAGCCCTGTCAGGCAGGATGGAAAGGTATAATTCACGCGCGATCTTGAGCCCTTCCTCCACCAATACTTTTTTAACAATCTTCCCCTCGGGCCCGGTCTGGGGCGTGACCAGATGCATGTTCAGGATATGAGAGGCAGTATTTTTTACATCTTCCCGGGAATTGGCAAGTTTGACACCGCCGCCTTTGCCGCGGCCGCCGGCATGGATCTGGGCTTTTATGACGACCGGATATGAGCCCAAATTTTCAGCAGTGGTACATGCTTCATCGACGGAAAACGCCACCTCACCTGCCGGAACAGGAATATTGGCATTACGGAACAGCTCTTTGGCCTGATATTCGTGAATCTTCATGAGCAGTCTTCAAATAGCAAAAGGGACGAAGATAATTGGAAAAGGGACGAACATTGAATGCAGGTCCCTTTTCCGTTTTCTGCCTATCTTATTTTTTTGGATAGCCCATTGTTTTGAGTGATTCGGTGATTTCATCAAGGACAGTGGGATCGTCAATGGTGGAGGGCATACGATATTCCTTGCCATTGGCAATAGCCCGCATGGTTCCGCGCAGGATCTTGCCGGAACGGGTCTTTGGCAGCCGGGCGACAATGGAAGTCTCCTTGTAGCAGGCAATAGGCCCGATCTGATTGCGTATCATCTTTACCAGGTCTGTTTTTAGAGTTTCTGTATCCTGCTCAACTCCTGCCTTTAGTACTACAAGACCGACAGGCAGCTGTCCCTTGAGTTGGTCATCGGTGCCGAAAACAGCACATTCGGCCACGCTGGTATGGGTGGCGATGACCTCCTCCATGGCTCCGGTTGACAACCGGTGGCCGGCGATATTGATGACATCGTCCATGCGGCCCATTACATAAATATAGCCGTCCTCATCCATGTAACCGCCGTCGCTGGTTTCGTAATAGCCCGGGAATTTGCTCATATAGGAGCGCTGAAATTTTTCATCATCCTTATAAAGGGTGGGAAGAGTGCCGGGAGGCAATGGCAGCTTGATAACCACGTGGCCTTCTTCATGTGCGCCAAGTTCCTTGCCGGCATCGTCAAGAATACGGACATCGTAGCCTGGTACCGCAACAGTAGGTGAACCGGGTTTGATGGGCATTTGCTCAATGCCCATGCAGTTGGCGGCAATGGCCCAGCCTGTTTCTGTCTGCCACCAGTGGTCTATGACCGGGCGGTGCAGCATTTTGCAGGCCCAGTGATAGGTGTCAGGATCAAGCCGTTCCCCGGCCAGGAAAAGGTATTTAAAGTCCGAAAGATCATATTCCTTGAAATAGGCGCCATCCGGATCTTCCTTTTTTATGGCCCGGAAGGCGGTTGGAGCAGTGAAAAGAACCTTGACGCCATGCTGGGATATAACCCGCCAGAAGGCACCCGGGTCAGGTGTGCCTATGGGCTTACCCTCGTAAATGATGGTGGTGCAGCCTCTTAAGAGGGGACCGTAAATAATATACGAGTGCCCAACAACCCAGCCCACGTCCGAGGCAGCCCAGTAAACATCACCGCCGCGGACATCATAGATGTTTTCCATGCTCCAGTTGAGGGCCACGGCATGGCCGCCGTTATCCCTGACCACGCCCTTGGGCATGCCGGTCGTGCCAGAGGTATAGAGAATATAGAGGGGATCGGTTGCCTTTACCGGGACACATTCCGCCGGTTCGGCAGTTGCGGCCAGTTTTTCCCAGTCAAGATCACGATCCTGGCTGAGAGGAGCTTTGACCATATCGCGCTGGTAGATGATGCATTTCTCCGGCTTATGTTTGGCAATCTCTATGGCCTTGTCGAGCAGCGGTTTATATTCGATAAGTTTTTTCCCTTCCACGGCGCCAGAGGCGGTAACCATTATTTTAGGCTGGGAATGGTCAATGCGGATGGCAAGTTCGTTTGCGGCAAAGCCTCCGAAAACCACGGAGTGGATGGCACCAAGCCTGGCACAGGCAAGCATTGCTATGGCAGCCTGGGGTATCATGGGCATGTAAATAATAACTGTATCGCCTTTTTTAACCCCCTGGCCTTTCAGGACCCCGGCAAAATTTGCCACCAGGTCACGGAGCTCCCGGTAGGTGAATTTCTGGATGGTATTGGTTACCGGGCTGTCGTAAATTATTGCCACCTGGTCTGCCCGGCCGCCTTCAACATGACGGTCAACAGCATTATAACAGGTGTTCATTTCGCCGCCTGTAAACCACTTGAAAAACGGTGGATTTTTATCGTCCAGCACCGTGTCCCACTTTTTGTACCAGTCAATGCCCTCTGCGGCTTTGCCCCAGAAAGCTTCAGGTTCTTCAATACTTTTTGTGAAAATTTCCTTGTACCTGCCCATTATGGCCCTCCATTTAATTTTTTGTTAATACAGTACCGTAAGCGATATATAGCCTCATTTTCCTTTATGGCAAAAGGTGTGATTTTTTAACCCTTAGCTACCACATTGTGGTAGCTAAGGCAAGTTTTTTCCGTAAAAATACCTAATCTAACCGATGGGGCCTGAATCTGCACAAAAAAATTAAGTTCCTGGGAAAAGATTTAATGTTTAGCGCTTTTTTCTAAAATGGACGCTTTTGCTGATATTGGCAATAGGCTCCACATGGCCTTCACCGGAGACTATGCAGGGGCCGGCCGGATCTCCAGCGGCATCGAGTGTTCCACGTACCTGAGGACAGCGTAACACTCTGTGTCCTGGATACCCAGCAACCCCACCCCGTTAATTTTCCGGTTCAAGTTTCTGTAACTTACTTGAATAAAGGAAATTACGAAGAAATCAATATGGATAGTTTGGCAGGTTATGCGTAGGTTCAACCTATGTGTGAGAGCAGGAAGGAGCGAAGGTTTATTTTTTTTCCTTTTATATCAAGTTTTTTACGGAGATTGCGGCGATGGAAATCAACAGCACTGACTGAAATTTTAAGGAGATATGCCATCTCTTTATTGGATTTTCCCTGGCGGAGAAAATCGGCGATCTGGATTTCCCTTGGGGTCAGACCATGATATTGTGAAGAAAGTTTTTTTGAAAATGAGGAGGTTATTTCCGAGAGATTTGTTTTAATGGTTTCCAGATAGACCTTTTGCGATTTTTCGGTCAGGGTGGATTCTAGCTCATTGAGAAAAGGAAGTATCAGTTCTTTTACATTTGCCAGCACCTTCTTTTCCAACTCTTCTTTTGCTGCAGCGCTTTCCCTGAGCAGGACTTTCAATGCCGTAATGGTCTCTTCAAGCATGTTGGTACGCTGCCGTAAAGTCTCTTCAACCTGCTTCTGGTCGCTTATATCGCGGATGGATTCGACAGCTCCCATATAGTTCCCTTCATTGTCATACAGGGGCGCCGCCAGGCCGGAGAGATAAGCACCGTTGCCACCGTAAGCAGAAGCAACAAATGCCTCGGCATGCAGAGTCTTTTTGTCTATCACCTTGACGGCGTAATTTTTTCTGAACTGGGGATTCCTGTTTTCCACCAGATCGATCAAGATAGGCCTCTGCTTCCCGTAAAAGGGAACGGCATAAATAAAATCTCCTTTGCCGACAACTTCTGCGGCAGAAACGCCGGTCATTTTTTCAATGGCCCTGTTCCAGGCAACCACAACACCCCTGCTGTCAATCACAAAGGTGGCATCCGGCAGAAAATCAATTATTTCAGTATAGTCAAACGACATATCTTATTTAAAACAACCTGCTAATGTAACGGAAAAAATAGTTTCATTTAGCATGCACCTGGCAGAGTCACAACTGTTTTATTGAGTCTTTGTTTTTAATCAGTTGAGGGCTCTCGTTAGCTGGCAGAGGATAAACCTGCATTGGATAGAGCAGCAGGCCATAAAATATCAGGGTATGTTCCTTGCATACTATTTATTCGTGTCATCAGTTATCTGGTATTCGGGCAGAGCATTTTTTACTGCACCGGCCTCTGCCGGTATTTATAATAAGCTCCGCAGGCCCCTTCACCGGAGACCATGCATGGACCGATTGGATGTTCAGGCAGACAAGCCGTGCCGAACAATTTGCAGTCCGCTGGGATTTTGATGGATTTCAAAACATCGCCGCAGGCGCAGCCGGCAGGATCATTCGCTTCATCTACCGTAATGCCAAAGCGTTTCCTGGCATTGAATGAATCATATTCAGGGCGGATTTCCAGACCGCTGCCAGCAATAGTAGTCAAGCCTCGCCAGAGGGCTTCAACCGGCTCAAATATCTTATACATGACTGCCATGGCCCGGCGGTTGCCTTCCCTGGTAACAGCCCTGTCATAGGCTATCTCAACTTCGGGTTTCCCTTTTTTTACCTGTTCGGCAAGCATCACCACGGCCTTGAGAATATCAACCGGCTCAAACCCTGCAATTACACAGGGGATTTTGTAACGATTTACAAACGGTTCATAGGCATCGGCACCGATCATGATGGAGACATGCCCCGGACAGATGAGACCGTCAATCTGGATTGCAGGATCTGCAAGAAGTGCTTCCAGGGCAGGCGGCATGACCTTGTGCGATGCGATGACGGAAAAATTCTGCAGGCCCTCTTGTTCAGCGGAGAGAATGGCTGCAGCCACTGTCGGAGTGGTGGTTTCAAATCCGACACCCAGAAAAATAACCTGGCGCTCTGGATTCTGCCTGGCAATCTGGAGTGCATCAAGCGAGGAATAAACGGTCCTGATATCTGCCCCCTCTGCCCTGGCATCCTGCAGTGAAGACTTTGAACCAGGGACCCTGAGAAGGTCCCCGAAAGTCGTAATAATGGAACCATCCAGTTCAGCAGCCAGAATAAAGGCGTCAATATCAGCTGTGGCAGTGACACAAACAGGGCAGCCGGGCCCTGAGGTTAGAGTAATTGCAGGCGGCATGAGTTCCCTGATGCCGTGACGGCAGACGGAAACAGTATGTGTGCCGCAGACCTCCATGAAGCGGACAGGGGGCAGCCCTTCCTGATTTTTAAGCAATTCTGCAAGTTTACCGGCGACCTCGCCGTCTCTATATGTTTTCAGCCATTCCATTTTTAGGTACCAATTAAAAGTTAAAAAAAGGTTAAAGGTAAAAGGTTTTTAAAAATGAAAACCACATAATAATTAATGTCTGGCAGTATCCGGGAAGCAGATTTTGAATAAAAGCTTCAATATTTATTTGAGACAGTCAGGTTTTTTTATTCTTGCCCTACACCTCTGAAAATCGATACCTTTTTTTTGCTCTTTATCCTTTATCCTTGAGCCTTCAGTTTTGTCCTTTTCCACATCGCTCTTCCTGCAAGTGCCTGGCCGAGTGCGATGCCGCCATCATTTGTCGGCACCTGTTCATGAGAATAAACAGCAAAGGAAAGGGCCGCAAGATTTGTTTTAAGTTGCTGATGCAGGTTTAAGTTCTGGAAAACACCCCCGGACAGGACTACCTGGTTGATGCTTTTTTCATCTCTGATTTCCCGGCATACACTGGTAAATACGGCAACTAGCGTATTGTGGAAACGCCTGCTGATGCGATGTGGGGTCTTGTTTGCCAGAATGTCATGCACAATTTCGGTTATGATGGGCTTTACGGGCAACAGCCAGGGCTTGGCACCGGATTTAACAATCTTAAAGGGATATGTTGCCGTATCACGATCATTTGGTTCAAGCAGCATTTCCAGTTCAGCGGCAGCCTGCCCTTCAAAGCTGGCTGTGTGTCGCAAGCCAAGCAGGGCGGCAACGGAGTCAAAAAGCCTCCCGCAGCTTGAGGTTAGAGGCGAATTGATGGATCGATCAATCATCTGCTGCATGATGTCTAATGTGTTTTTGTGCGCATGGAGCATCTGCAGGTTCAATTCTTTATATCCGGGACCGAAGGCCCGGTACAGGTGACTGAAAGCCATGCGCCAGGGTTCACGAATTGCTGCATCGCCACCCGGCATAGCAACCGGCGACAGGTGGGCCAGCCTTTCAAAAGTGTGGTAGTCCGCCAGTAACACTTCGCCGCCCCAAACTGTGTTGTCAGGGCCATAGCCGTTGCCATCAAGGGTGAGAGCGATAACAGGGCCGGCAAGCCCGTGCTCTGCCATGCAGCTGACCGCATGGGCATGATGGTGCTGGACACCGATTGCTGGCAGTTCTTTCTGGCTGCGTGCATACCTGGTGCCCGGATAATCAGGATGCAGGTCATGTACCAGGAGGTCCGGCTCTATGCGCAGGAGAGACTGAAAGTGGCGGGATATATTTATCTGGTGCAGCTGGGTATCCCTATTATCAAGATCGCCGATATGCTGGCTTAAGAAGGCCTCTTTTTCTTTTGTCAGGCAGATGGTGTTTTTAATAATAGCACCAAGCGCCAGGGTCCGGCCGCTATTGTAATGCAGTTTGACGACAGCCGGGATAAAGGCACGTGCCCTCCTGTATAATGCGGGATAGCTGCCTGACATACGGATGACCGAATCATCTGCCTGGGTGACAATTGTCCTATTGTGCAGCAGGAAATAGTCAGCAATGTTTGCGAGTTTTGCATAGGCTTCGTCATTGTCTTTGACGACAGGGGAGCCGGAAAGGTTGCCGCTGGTCATTACCAGGGCTTTGAAGTCATGGTAGTGAAACAGAAGATAGTGCATGGGGGTGTATGGCAGCATCACCCCTATAAAACGGTTATCCGGCGCGACATTTTCAGCCAGGGGGAAGGGGGAATTTTGCTGCAACAGAACAATCGGCTTTGCCCGGCCACGCAAATAATTATGCTCGTCCGGGGAAAAGGTGGCAAATGTTTTTATCCGGTCCAGGTTGGCAGCCATGACAGCCAGGGGTTTGTCAGGCCTGCCTTTTCGCTCTCTGAGCCGGGCAATTGCCTTATGGTCAAGGGCATTGACTGCAAGATGAAACCCGCCGATTCCTTTTATAGCAATGATTTTCCCAGCCTGTAAAAGGTCTGCAGCCATATGGATGGGATCAGAACCTTCGACACTTTGCCCTGCCGGTGTTGTCAACATGACTGCAGGGCCACAGACAGGACAACAGGTGGCCTGGGCATGGAAACGACGGTCGAAAGGGTCGCTGAATTCTGCCTCGCAGCGTCCACACAGTTCAAAGTGTTTCATCGCTGTCAGGGGCCGGTCGTAGGGGGTTTTTTCAATCAGGGTATAACGCGGGCCGCAATCTGTGCAATTAATAAACGGGTATAAATAGCGCCGGTTATCTGGATCGAAAAGTTCGGCAAGGCAGTTGTCGCAGACATCAGAGTCAGGGGTAATGGGGCCTATCTTTTTTCCAGCCGGGATGCTTTCAACTATTTGGAAACTTCGGTGAATATCATCAGGTTCGATTTCTTGCCTAGCAACATGCAATTCTTCGATACTTGCCAGGGGAGGTTTTTCACAGGTAATGTCTTGAGCAAAACTTTCGATTTCCAGCGCAGTGCCATCTATCTCTATTGTGACACCGGCTGCAGTATTGGCAATATGACCTGTCAATCCTTGTGTCTTGGCAAGCCTGTATATAAAAGGCCTGAACCCGACCCCCTGGACAATGCCGCTGATTTCTATGCGGGCCCGGATTATTTTTTTGCTGTCTGTTCCTGTATCCAACTGTGCCAATCGTCAAGTCCCTGTCCGCTATAGGCGGAAATCTCAAAAATTATCAGGTCAGGATTGATGGACCTGGCTGCTTCCTTGATTTTTTCTATGTCGCAGTGAAGATACGGCAGCAGATCCACTTTGCTGATCAGAAGAACATTGGATTCCTTGAACATGAGGGGGTATTTGTAAGGTTTGTCGTCTCCCTCTGTAACACTGAGCATCATAACCTTGCAATCTTCGCCAATTTTAAACTCAGCCGGACAGACAAGGTTGCCGACATTTTCAACAACTACGAGGTCCAGCGTATCGAGGTTTAAACCGCTTAAAGCATTCTGGACCATGTTGGCGTCGAGGTGACAGGCCCCGTCCGTTTCAATCTGTACCGCCTCCAGGCCAGCCGCCGCAACCCTTTCAGCATCAAGGGAGGTCTGGATGTCGCCCTCAATGACACCTATTTTGAGCTCGCCTTCGAAGCGCGCCCCCATCTGTTCGAGCAGGGTGGTCTTGCCGGCTCCAGGGGAACTCATGAGGTTGATGACTGTAAGCCCGTGCGTATCAAAAAGCTTTCTGTTTTCCTGGGCTATTCTGGTGTTTGCATCTAGAATGTTCTTAACAACGGCGACTCGCAATGTTCTCTCCTTTGGGAATATATGCATATTCTTTAGGTGTTTTCTCCTGATTTCTAAGTGGCCACGGATAATACTCCATGTAAACATCTTGTGCAAAGGGTTATGCAAGCAAGAGGTAACCATTTTAAATAAAAGAAGAAACTACTAAATTATAGACAGCTGTTCCGCGGAAAAACACTAGGGGTGAGTGTCTTCTTTTTTAATTATTCCAGCGGAGAACCTTGTCGTTAAAGTCAATGGTGTATTGATAGCTTTTGAGAAAATTCATACCGAGAAGACCGTCAAAAGGGACATCAGGCCCATGGTGTTCTATGATCCCGGCCACAAGATTTTTTTGGGTATTAGGCCCAACTGTCACCGAATCTAGTGTTACAGCTTCAGCATCAATGACTTCACCTCCGGCGACTCTGATGGCCCCTTTCTGAGGCTTCTTGATCAAGAGCTTTCCGGCAATATTCTTGTGCAGGGTTATGTTCGTGGAGCCGGTGTCCAGCAGCAGGTTGGCATTAACCTGCCTGCCTTTATAGGAGAGGAGTACCGGAACAACCACGTGGTTGTCTATTATAAAAATTTTGGTTTCATCTTCTGATGCGGCAGGCTCTTCCGGCAATGCATATTGTATTTCAGGCGCTTCTGTAATCGGGGGAGGATCTAACTCAATAATATCAAGACTGCCAGAGGATTCGACAGGCGGAATGTTTGTCATGTGGACGACCCCGTTTTCATCGGTCCAGGTGTAGATCGTATCCGCTGAAGATAGAGGGGTTGCCAAGAGGGCTCCCATTAATATTACAAGACTGATAATTCTCATGTCCAAAGTACGATATCTCTAAAAATAGGTGAATATGTTCTTTTCATATTTTAATATTCTGCTATGTATAATAATCATTAGCAAGGTGAATGTTGTAAAAAAAGCAAACCTGAATCCGTGAATCTGGGAAACATCAGACGGCTTAAGGATTCAGGGTAAATATTTAAAGAACCAAACGGAAGATAAATTTACCATGCTTGAGGCAATCAGGCTCATTGCAGAGCGCAGGATCAGCGAAGCTATACAGAAGGGACTTCTTGATACGCATGTATGGCGTAACCGGCCCCTGCCGATGACCTATGACAACATGGTGCCGGAAGAGCTGCGCATGGCGTACAAGATTTTGAAAAATGCCGGATATCTTCCTCCTGAAATTGAAGCAAAGAAAGAAATCCAGGCCATTGAAGATTTGCTCGCTACTTGTGAAGACGAGTGCACCAGGGTTAAGCAGATAAAAAAATTAAACTACCTGGTGCAGAAGCTGAATACCATGAATGGTTGTAGTGTCAGCATTGAAAGCCAGGAAGAATATTACCGGAAAATTGTTGAGCGTATCAGCGTCCCAAAAAAGAAATCGGCATGAATCAACCTCGCTGGCGCAGAAATAAATAGCTGCGCAGAAAATATGTATATTTTACAGGACTAAAAAGATTTTGCCGAATCCAGAAGTATGGTTACGGGGCCCTGGTTGATGAGTTCAACATCCATCATGGCCTGGAATTTCCCCGCGGCCACCCGGATGCCGAGTTCCGCTGTTTCCCGCATAAAGACTTCGTAGAGTTCTTCAGCCTGCGCCGGGGGAGCCGCATTCGAATAAGACGGGCGCCTGCCTTTTCTGCAGTCGCCATAAAGGGTAAACTGCGAGACGACCAGCATCTGCCCCCCAACATCCAGGAGAGAAAGATTCATCAGTTTGGACTTATCTGGAAAAATTCTTAAGTGAGCAATTTTCTCAGCAAGGATTCTGGCATCACCGGGGATGTCATTTTTCCGGATACCAAGCAGAACTAGGAGGCCCGGGCCAATCTCAGAGATAACAGAACCGTTAACGCTTACCGCTGCCTTTTTGACGAGTTGCACAACTGCGCGCATAGTCCCTGCCGTTTCAGGTAAATTCCGCCGGGGTAATATCCCCTGATCATAGAGTTACCAATAAAGGTAACAGATCAGCGGCAAAGCGCAAAAAGGAAAAAACTGAAGACCGAAAAATAATCAGCAGATTTTGTGCAGGCAACAGGGAAAACTGCAAGGGGCTGTATTGGATTTGCGCGTAGCTGTTACTATTGAGTTAAATTACAAAGAGCCCGCCTGTGCCTTTAAGCCGCCAAGAGCCGCTTGGAAAGTTACGCCGGAAGCAGTTAGTGGTTTGCAAAGCTGTTATCCCTGATCAGTGTATCAACCTGGATGCCCAATTTCTTGATGCGCTTCCAGAGAGTCACCCTGCTGATGCCCAATCTTCGTGCAGCTTCCGACTTATTGCCGCCGGTTGCCTGCAGGGCCTGAATAAGCTCCTGTCGCATATCTCCTGTCGATTTTTGGGCTCTGGCTCTTGGGGCCTGCTGAACATGTAACGGATGGTGCCCAAGCATCTGGGCCGGCAGGTGTGAAATGGTGATCTCTCCCCTTGGGCAGAGGACAAAGGTATACTCAACTACGTTGAGCAATTCCCTGATATTTCCCGGCCAGGTGTATTGCATGAAAACATCAAGGGCATCTTTGGCGATGCCGTTGATGTTTTTTTCTGTTTTCAGTTTCATCCTGTGAATAAAGGCATCGGTGAGCAGTGGAATATCATCGCGCCTGTCTCTCAATGGTGGCAGATAAATGGGGATAACATTAATACGGTAGTAAAGGTCTTCCCGAAAAAGGCCATCCTCCATGAGCCTGGTCAGGTCCTTGTTGGTGGCGGCAAGGATTCTGACATCCGTTCTAATGGGCTGGTTGTCACCCACCCGTTCGAACTCCTTTTCCTGCAGGACCCTGAGCAGCTTGGTCTGAGTGGTGAGAGGCAGGTCACCTATCTCATCCAGGAAAATGGCTCCGGAGTTTGCAGCTTCAAAGCGGCCAACTCTTGTCCTGTCGGCACCGGTAAAGGCCCCTTTGACGTGACCGAAGAGTTCGCTCTCCAAAAGGTTTTCATTCAGGGCTGCACAGTTTACTTTGACAAATGGTCCGGCATGGCGGGTACTCAAGCGATGGATTGCTGCAGCAACCAATTCCTTACCGGTTCCGGACTCGCCAAAAATAACCACAGGTGCTTCCGAGGGTGCGGCACTGGCAATAAGATCAAAAACCTTCTTCATGGCTGTTGATTTACCCAGCATGCCGTAAAACCCGTCTTCATTGCTCAGCTGTTTCCGCAGGTGCAGAATGACCTCTTCCTTTTCAACGATGGGGCTGAGGTCTGTAAGGTTTTCAACACCTCCAACGACCTTTCCGGTTGTATCCCTTATAATTGCAGCATTTTTCAGGACATGCAGTTCACCGCCGTCTTTTTTTTTAAAGATACACTTGCGGCGTCTTACCTTTCCTTCTTTGAACAGAGCGCAATATTTATCCTTACCTTCCTCTCTGGTGCCAAAACAGGTGTCGCACCCGAGAATTTCACATGATTTGCCTTCCACATCATCTTTACTGTAGCCGGAAAGCTGCTCAAAGGCCCGGTTGACAAATATAATTTTTCCGTCAGGATCAACGAGCATCAATCCTTCGAGCATAGTGTCGATCACTGTCTGCCAATATTTACCGTATGTTGTTTCCAGCATATATCCTCCGAAAAAGTGCTCGATAAAATCTGCCATGATTAAATGTCAGAGAGAGTCTTGCAAAATCCAGACCTGAAGCAATAAAAGCTGTGCTGAGCAGTGTCAGGCATGCACCATAAAGCCCGGTTACTTCGTATTCATCCGGGTATCGCCTTGTAAAATGCCTCTGGCAGTGGGGTAGCGAGATGACCAGTTGTAACAGTACCCCCGGTGCAGCAATAAAAATTTCCCCCCTCTTGGGCTGTTGTAAATAAATACAAGTGTTAATTAGCATGTATAGAAATTAACACATGTTAACAAAACTAACAACAGTAGAATATGAGTGAACCGCAAAAAAATAATTTATACATAATAATTTAAGGTTGTTGGGGCTTTTCAGTGAGGAAGAGCTTTCCTTTGGCATAGGGTTTGCTGTTTGTAGTCAGCGTTACAGCGAGTGAAAGAAGGTTTACATTTTGAAACACAGTAACCTTTTATTATTAATCACATTTGCAACAAAGGAGACGAACAAAACATGAAAAGGAATATCATTATTGCAACGGCCCTGGCGCTATCGGCCTTCGGGGCAGGAGCACTGGCCTATGGGGCAGCAGAGCACAAGGAGATATCCGGACCATTTGCCAGCCCCATGGAAGTAACAAAAAAATGTCTTGAATGCCATGAAGACGCAGCTCACGATGTTATGCAGACCAGCCACTGGACGTGGAAGCTTCAACAGGATTATGGGGAACGAGGCCAGGTTGACAGGGGCAAGAAGAATGCCGTGAATAATTTTTGTATTTCCGTTAACGGGAACTGGGCACGCTGCACCAGTTGCCACATCGGTTATGGCTGGAAAGATGCGAATTTCGATTTTTCAGATGCCAGCAGAATAGATTGCCTAGTCTGCCATGACACTACAGGAAAATATAAAAAACCAGGCCCGGCAGCAGGTATGCCCGCCGGATTTACCGGTAAAGAGAAGTTTGACAAAAAGTCTGTAGATCTTTTAGCAGTGGCCCAGAACATTGGTACGCCATCCAGGGAAAACTGCATCGTCTGCCACGGTTTTGGCGGTGGCGGCAATAATGTAAAACATGGTGATATCGATTCATCCATGCTTTCTCCTACCAGGGACCATGACGTGCACATGGATGCAGATGGTCAGAATTTTACCTGCCAGACCTGTCATACAACAGAGAAGCATCAGATCAGGGGCAACGCCATGGTCGTTTCGCCCCGCGGGGCGAGCCATCTCTCCTGTACTGACTGCCATGATGCAGAACCGCATGGGGAATCTCTGTTGGATACTCATACAGCGCGTGTTGCCTGCCAGACCTGCCACATCCCAGCCATAGCCAAGGAAATGCCGACCAAGCTTTCCTGGGACTGGTCTACAGCCGGTGAGGATATCCAAGATGCCCCGAAAGATGAATACGGCATGCCGACCTATCATAAGAATAAGGGGAACTTTGTCTGGGGTAAAAACGTGGTTCCAACATATACCTGGTACAACGGCAAGGCAGAGTCCTATCTTCTTGGTGACACGATGGACCCGGAGCAGGTTACCAAGCTCAGTTACCCCTTGGGTGATATCAATGACAGCTCGGCAAAGATCTATCCTTTTAAGTTACACACCGGGAAACAGATCTATGACAGGCAGAATAAGTATTTTATCACCCCGAAACTGTTTGGCTCCCCAAAAGATCCTGATGCCTACTGGGTGAATTTCGATTGGAACAAGGCTGCTGCTGCCGGTATGAAAACATCAGGGCTTGCATACAGCGGTGAGTATGGTTTTGCTCCAACTGCAATGTATTGGCGCATTAATCACATGGTAACACCTGCTACAAAAGCTCTGGGCTGCCTCGACTGCCATGGTGACAACGGTCGTCTTGACTGGCAGAAACTGGGCTACAAGGGTGACCCGATGCGGGAAAAATTTGCTGCAGAAGAAAATAAACAAGAAAATATTTCAATGAAGTAATGAAAAAGGGCCTACTTTTTGTAGGCCCTTTTTTGCATGATCCGGACTTTCATCTGCTATATATAAAGTTATTTTATTAGTACTGGTAACTGTCCAGAGTAAGATGTTAAGCTAGATTACCCAATTCGTGCTGCAGGATGGAAACTGCTGCAATAACGGCTGTTTCCGCCCGTAAAATCCTGGTGCCCATGGTCACGGGCTCATAGCCGGCATCAATAGCCTGTCCAACCTCATCAGTGCTGAACCCTCCTTCCGGCCCTATAAGGATCATCACGGAATGAATTTCCTTCAAGGGGGCAAAAATCTCCCGCACCGGTTTTTGGCCCTCTTTATTTTCCCAGAAAATGAGTTTCAGGTCATGACCATCCTCCCCTGATCCGGAAAGCAGTTCTTTGAGATCTTTCGTAGGATTAATGTCAGGCGGCTTGGGACGATTGCATTGCTTACATGCCTCAAGGGCTATTTTTTGCCAGCGTGGGAGACGTACCTTCCCATGGTCCTGAGCAACACAGTAGCGTGAGTGGAAGGGATGCAATCCTGCAACTCCAAGTTCGGTAATTTTCTGGATAATGAAATCCATTTTTTTGCCTTTTAACAGTCCGATACCCAGATGCAACGCAGGGGGAAAATCTTCAGTTCCCTCAACATAAGGTGTTATGGAAATGATTTTTGTTTCGATTCTGGTGGGTGAAATTTTAGTGATCATGGCTTCGAAGTAAGATCCGCTGCCGTCAAAAAGCGTAATTGTTGTGCCGGGGGCAAGCCGTAATACAGCAGTTATATGTCGGGCCTCGGCTCCAGTCAGAACAGCTGTCGGCCCAACGATATTTTCCGGCTCTACAAAAAAACGGCGCATATAAACCTTGTTGATTTCTTTTATGGGGCAAACAAAAAAGGAAACGAAACAGAAGTAATTTTTTATTTGTCCTTTTTCTTCTTTTTGCCCCCCTGCTCGGCTGCGTCAATTGGCAATTTTATAATAGTTATAAACTTTGCAGGGAAAAGCAGTCAATACCATTAAATTTTATGCATAAGCAGGGCAGCCCATTCATCTTTGTGTAAACTTTTGATACAGGCAAACCCGTGTTTTGCATAGATTCCGCCGATGGAATGTTCCTGTACTCCTTTAAGAATGCCGGAGAGAACAAGAAATCCCTGTGGCTTGATGAGACCGCTTAGAAGCTTTGCAAGGCCAGCAAGTATATCATGGGTTATATTGGCAACAGCCAGATCAAAACCTGCTTTTACTGATGATATCTCCCGGCCACTGACAGTTATCCTTCCTTCAAGACGGTTTTTGAGAATGTTCTGCCTCGCTGTCTCAACAGCATCAGGGTCATTGTCAAGCGCCAGAACTTCTTTGGCACCAAACAGCCCGCAGGCCATGGCAAGAATACCCGACCCTGTACCGACATCAAGGATTCTTTCAAGCTGCTTTCCCTTGGCCTGGAAAAGCTCATCCAGAAGCAAGAGGGCCATCTGGGTGCTGGCATGATGTCCGGTCCCGAAAGCCAGGCCCGGGTCAATTTCAATAACAGCTTTCTTATTCCCTCCATCAGGACCCAGTACCTCTGCAGCCTCCCATGAGGGTTTTATGGTGAGACCCGGTGTAATTTGAAAAGAGGTGAAAAACCTCTTCCACTTTTCCCCCCAGTCTTCCTCCATTATGGTATAAGTACTGAGGACAGGAGCAGGACAATCAGGGAAAATATGCCAAACCATAAAAAGAAATTGCCGGAGAGCTGCTATTTTTTCTGACGCAGCATCATTAACAGACTCTTTAAGGGCAATGGGGATATAGGCAGTAATTGTTTCAGTCGGGAAAGCCCCGTCAGTCTTTGTGCGGTTGTTTTCCGGTGAAGTTATTTCAAGACCTGTACCGGTCAGTTCAGCGATATAGGCTGCAATCGCTTCACTCATGCGCACGTCGACCAGGATACTGATTTTTAACCAGGATTTGGCAGAACGGTGCGTAATAGAGAATGCAGGCATGGCTGTGACTCAGGGGGGGAGCGATGCAGTTGTGTCAGTTGCCCGCGCCGAGATGACCTCTTTAACAGACCAGTTGGGAGCACATATAAAACCAGAGTTTCTTTTCGAGCAGTCGTCAACCTCACAGACCGGACAATAGGGTGGCTCACAAGGATCAACATGGATCATGATATCACCCTCTTCGCCCAGTGCATCGAGCAAAGCCTGGGTTATTTCCTGTTCCGCCTCGTGCACCTGGGTCAAGGTCCAGTAATGCGGCAGTGATATATGCAGATCGACATGGTGGTATCTCCCGGAGCGTAGAGCCCTTAATTTGTGTGGGTACAGCCAACCGGGCTTCCTGATAGTATTGAGACCCTGAACTATACGCTCAAGAAGTTCAGGATCAGCCTCATTCATAAGATTTTTAAAGGAATTAGCCGTAAGTTTTATGCCGGGTATTAAGATGTTAAGCGCCACCAGGCAGGCAACAAGAGGATCGATCCAGGGAAAACCGGCAAGGTGATAGAGTAGCAGGCCGATTATAACCCCGGCACTGGTGTAAAAATCGGTAAGAAGATGGCGACCGTCAGCGCCGAGTGCCTCTGATTTATATTTTCTGCCGGCATGCATTAAGTAGGCACCTACCGCCAGATTAACTGCTCCGGCTCCGGCTAAGATAAAGAGACCGGCGCCCAGGTTTCTGGGTGGTTGCGGTGTAAAAAAAGCAGGTACTGCTTCAACAAAGATTACAACAGCTGCAATAATAATGAGGCCGCCTTCAAGTCCAGCTGAAAATGATTCAATCTTGCCGTGGCCATAGGGGTGGTTTTCATCCACCGGTTTACTGCTGACAGAAATGGAAAACATTAAAAAGGCTGCAGTCACTACATTTATGATCGATTCAATGGCATCGGACAGTACTGCTTTGGAATCGGTGAGAAAGTAGGCACCGAACTTAACCAGGAGGAGAGTTAGAGAAGTGATAAATGCGAGCCGTGCAGCCATGTGCATGGCATGGTTATTTTTCATGGAAGTGACAATATTTTTATCATCAGTTGAGGTTTTCTGAATAATGTGTATAGGTTTTGGAGAAGCAAATTTGTTCGTCTCGTAAAAAGCACTCCGCCGAGGGGTATTCCCCGACTGAATCTGCTGATTCAGTCGGGTCCCGTTATTAATTGGGAGAATTTGCACAAAATCATCAGATTTGTTGCAGAATGTTTGACATTGTAGGAAACTTGCTGTTGGAATGCAACATATCTGAATTTTGTGGAGATATTTCCTGAAAAGAATGAGCGCAGAGCAAATAAGTTTGTTTTTTTTAAAAAG
>Ga0210140_1000010_pt1 | contig 44029 bp, 37 predicted proteins | sample China_Bullhead_C_3_FD_184858 | JGI IMG/M metagenome (GOLD analysis project Ga0210140, IMG submission 184858) | Wetland microbial communities from San Francisco Bay, California, USA, that impact long-term carbon sequestration -... | ecosystem: Environmental > Aquatic > Marine > Wetlands ...
TCGTTGGGGACGCCAGACAATACCAAGGGAATCGGCAATATACAACCGGTTCCCTTTTTTATTTTCCCCTCCGAAATCCTATGACGACACTCCTGACGGCTTTTTGTTTTTCTTCCGGAAGTTGTCATTTCGAGCTTTCGTGAATCATTCCTGAAATGTCAAGATGTACGGTGGATATATTCAGTCAGATTTTGTATTTCAAAACCGAAGGTGTTGGCAAGAAATATATATTTTGAGTTTACCAAAAATATGGATAAAATAACGGTTGGATAAAACTGCATTTCTGTAGTTTTTGTCATTATTATGGAATAAATTTGCCAAAACTACGTCTAATAAATTGTTATCTCAAAAGCTCGACTCTAAGATAAAATTATACCCAAGTCGACCGATCCTCTAAAAAGGAGGCAAGAAACAATGAAGAAGGAAATATACGGATGCGCTTGCTGTAGCACTGAGTTCGGAAAAATCTTCACCGGCAACAAAAGGGTTACAGAACTTTCGTCCCTGAATCCATCAGAAGTGGCAATGGATCGAACCCGAAACTTCTGCGAGGGCAAAATAAATCGGCGTACCTTTCTCAAAGGGAGTCTTGTTGCTGTTGGCACCGCAGCTCTCTTACCCGGACTGCCAGGGTGCACGAAGGCAAGCAAAGAGGCAACAACTGTCTTTAAAGGTGGGACTATCCTCACTGTAGACAGCAAATTCTCTCAGGCCGAAGCGTTTGCCATTCGCGGCAATAGAATCCTGACTGTCGGCACAGAAGCTAAGGTTCTTGCAGCTACGGGGAAGAATGCGAACATTCTTGACCTTAAAGGCAAGACGGTGCTTCCAGGGTTCATTGATGCGCATACCCACGTCGTCGCAGGGTCAGTGGTGGACAGTGTCATGGAGTATGTCGGAATGGCACGCTTTGGCACAGTCGACGAGGTGCTCAATCATTTGGAAGTTTTGACGAAAGACAAAGCACCCGGAGAATGGGTTGTGGTTCGTAACTTCGATCCATCAGTTCAGGTGGGTCCGGACGCTCTAACCTTCAAGGAACTTGACGCCGTTTCTACAAAGCATCCGATCTTTGTCTTCAACGCATCCGGCCATTTGGCTTATGCCAACTCAGAAGCATTCAAGGTTTCAGGTATACCCGCCGATGTCGAGAACCCACCGGGAGCAGAATTCGTGCGGGACAAGGACGGCAAGCTTAACGGGGTTATGAAAAACAACGTTGCCTTCTTGCAGATCCTCAGCAAGTATCCGGCACTGTCTAAAGCTAATCCTATTGAGGCGTTGGTGGAACTGCTGAACAAATGGAGCAAGTTTGGTCTTACCACAGTCAGTGAGCTGTCTTTGGGTGGCCTGTCACAGTCCCCTGCTGATGTTTCGGTCATGTACGATGCTGCACGGTCCGGAAGGCTTAGCGCACGTATTCGTTCCTACCCGTTTTATAGTATTGGAGAAAAAGCGTGGGATGATGCTGGAGTGAAACCAGGCGATGGTGATGCATTAGCACGAATTGCTGGATATAAATTGGTTGCCGACGGCTCTAACCAAGGGTTCACAGGTTTGCAGCGAGAGCCCTACTTGAACTCTGATGACCATGGCCTCGCATACATGTCGGCGGAAGAGCTTGAGGTCAGGGCGATTGAACGCGCTAAAAAGGGATGGCAACTCGCAATCCATGGCAACGGCGACGCAGCCATCGATAACATACTAGACGCTTGCGACGCAATACGCAGAGCTGGCGTAGATATGAATAAGGTGCGCATTCGCATCGAGCATTGTTCAATTCTCCACGACGACCAAATCGCACGCATGAAGGATCTTGGCGTATCCGCAAGCTTTCTTATTGGTCATGTTCACTATTGGGGTGTGGCAATGCGCGATGAGGTGTTTGGCGAGGAGAAGGCCCAGCTATTGGATCGCTGTAAGAGTCTTGAGAAGGCTGGCGTCGGATTCACACTTCATTCCGACTTCATGGTCACGGATCCCGTTCCGTTACACATGATCGAGATGGCTGTTACACGCAAGACTTGGAAAGAACCGAATTATATACTGGCGCCCGATGAGGCTATCTCAGTCGAATCGGCAATCCGTGCACTAACATACGAGGCCGCCTGGCAACTTTTCTCTGAGCACGAGATCGGCAGCCTTGAAGCGGGCAAGCTTGCTGATTTTGTGGTACTCGAAAAGGATCCCCGCAAGGTTGATCCTGACTCGATCAAGGACATCAAAGTGCTAGAAACCTGGATGGATGGACAACAGATTTATCGAGCATAGCTGCGTCAGTAGACAGCAGAATGATATATTGGATCCGCAAATCGAGAAATGCTTTCTATGATAGTTTCGGAGAAAATGATGGGATGCAAAAAGGAATTCACGTCCTGCTATCAAAGCGGCCCAGTCGGACTAAAGCCGCTGAGTTTTTTTGCGCCGCTGGCCTTAAATTTTTAAGCGATCGACTTCCAATTTCTGCTATACATTGAAAGTTGTGAATGGTTCCTAAATTGTCAAGATGTACAGTGGATATATTGAGTCAGATTTTGTATGACAAAACTGTAGATTGTGGCAAGAAATATTAACTTGGCTCATCACCTTCCTCTTTGCCACAATGTGGCAAAAAACCTATGAAAACATAGCTATATCCCCAGATATTTTTCTCAATTTCTTAATTTCCCATATTAAAAATTTTACCAATTAGTTGAAATTACAACAAATTAGAAATTTCTTTGAGCATAGGATCATTTTTTGCATGTAAATTTTTCTAATTGCATTATTTGTGATAATCATTCTCGCTTTCTAGTTTTGTATTTTGAACATAAAAATGAGGAGATTGATGGAAATAGAGGAGTTCATCGAAGCTCGGTCAAAGCTTGACAAGAGCCAAAAGGAAATGTCACAACTTCTCGGGGTATCAGTCAAAGCCATATACAGTTATGAACAGGGTTGGCGTTCCATTCCATCACATGTGGAAAGGCAGATATTCTTCCTGCTGTCCCGACAAAAAGGGAGGAAGAAGCTACCCAAATATTGCTGGTCAATAAAAAAATGCCCGCCGAAAAGACGCAGAGAATGTCCGGCCTATGAATATAAAGCAGGCAGATTCTGTTGGCTGATCAATGGGACAATTTGTAAAGGTAAGCCCCAAAAAAGCTGGAAAGAAAAGATGAAAATCTGCCGGGAGTGCGAGATAATATTAAATCTCCTTTAGCAGTATATCTGGAAGGTCGTTAATGGAAAATGGGCTGCCAAGAAAGCAAAGAAAACCCATAAGTAGTATTTGTATTTTTACGATCTGAAATGTATCAGAAGTGGAGCAGTTAAATCTTCCTTCAACTTTTCTAATGAAAAGAGATAGATGAGTCAATATCGCAAATAATGATTGTTAGGTTCATAGCAGCTAGTAAATTTTGGATATAACATGAGAAACAATGAATCCTGATTTAATACTAAAGAAAAAAAAGATGGGACAAGAATATAAATTACAAATACTGGTTGTTGATGATAACCCATTAATCCTCATGTCTGTCTCCAGATTTCTTAAGAAAATAGCATTAGTCAAGACGGTATCTACAGCCGAGGAAGCCATTGATGCGATAAAGGAACAACACTACGACCTTTGTTTTCTTGATGTCATGCTGCCGGGAATGACTGGATTGGATGCAATGAAGATTATTACCGAGCTATCCCCAAACACGAAAGTTGCTATTATGACGGCAACCCTTTTGAATGAAGCCATGAAGCAACAGGTCGACGACAACGCTTACACATTCATCGAAAAACCTTTTGGTCTTTCAGATATTGAAGGTGTGGTCGAAAGGGCGACAGTCGCCTTGAGCCAGTAAGCCCATCTTTCTGATGATATTACCACATTGCTTAACACTAATAGGCAGGACCGACTTGTGATACCTGCTGATATGTCTGACAGTGTCAAGTAGAAAAGACCTAGCCAATGCCCCCTGTTTTTTAGGGGGTTTTTCATTTCATATTCAGAATATCAGCGATTTATGGTTTCTGCTATCAATATAAACTCGGGAATGGTTTCTAAATTATCAAGATGTACAGAGGATATGTTGAATCAGATTTGCCTTAACAAAAGTTAATATTGTGGCAAGATATCTTGCGTATGGGTTGTTTTAACTTAAACAGTAGAAACCATATGTTTTGAGTGTGGCTGCTTTCTTATTATGCCAGCGAGGAGGCTTCAACGATAGAAATAAAAAATGCCACTTTTATTCTGGAATATTAGGGATTGTGGTTGTCTCACCCTTGTAATTTCGTACAATGTATTCCTTCTCATTTTTATCGACAGTATAATAGTCTGGCATTAATGGAATCTTGCCAATGTTGGTTGCCAATACATACATTGGCTGTGCCAGGCCGGTTGTGTGACCACGTAACGAATCACGAATTAACTCAGCACCTTTTTCCACGGTCGTGCGGAAATGATCGATACCCGGTGCCGGTTCACAATAGAAAACATAGTAGGGCCGGATACGAGTACGCAATAATTTCTGATGTAGTTCCCTGAATGTGTCCACATCATCATTGATTCCCTTTAACAATACAGCCTGATTCCCAACATTGATTCCGCAGCTCATAAGTTCATAAACCGCTTTGGCCGTTTTTTCGGTGATTTCTTTTGGGTGGTTGCACTGCGTGTTGATCCAGACGGGAACTTTATGAAAACCTCCGATAGCTTTTTTCAACCCTTCGGTAATACGATGCGGTAGAACTATTGGTAGCCGGGAGCCGATGCGAATCATTTCAATATGAGATATCTCGCGGAGTTTGCTAACCAGGTATTCCAGCTTATCATCCGACAAAAGCAATGGATCACCACCAGTAATCAGTACATCACGAATCTCAGGGTGTTCGGCAATCCAGGTAAGTCCTTCATCAACATCAAAATTCAGCTTTAAATCTCTATCGACTACCAGCTCCTTGCGGAAACAGTGCCGGCAATAAATCCCACAAACTTGGACAACGGTAAAAGCAATACGATCATTATACTGACGGGCAATACTATCAGGTCGAACTTCATCGGTTGCTCTATTTTCTTTCCAGACCAGATAGTTTTCCATCCCGTATTCATTAATCAGCTCATTCGTGGATGGTATTACCTGTTTGCGAATTGGACAATCAGGATCATCTTTATCCATCAACGAAGCAAAATATGGTGATGTTCCCCACTTGGTTTTTAAAGTTTCAATAGCTTCCCTCTCTTCAGCAGAGAGATTTATATATTTTTCAAGTTTTTCAACGGTGTTCACTTGATTATTCATTTGTTCAAGCCATTCTTCGGTCATCTTTTCCTCTGTCAGTATTTTTAGTTGTTCTAAGATTATTTGACGGGCGGGGATCAACCATAACACAATTTATGATTCTTTGTAGACATCATAAGTTTATACGGGTTGAATGGGTTTATAGAACCGAAAAAGTTATTATACTAAAAGAAATAAACCATAAAGAGAATTTTGTTTATACCGTACATACCATGCCATTTCCTTTTCAGAAGCGTGATTCAATTGTGCACAGTACCATAGAGCAAGATCCTGAATCCCTATCAGTGATGATAAGAGGTAAAGCAACACCTGATTATTTGCCAGAAAAAAAAGGTTATATTCGTATTCGAGCAGTTGAGTCTTTCTGGAGTTTTGAGCCGCAGCACAATGGAGATGTTAGGATAACTTTTCAAGGGTATGGTGACCCTGGTGGAAGCATTCTCTCTTCAATTTATAATAATAAAATCTAAACTCCTGCTATCTCTTTACAGTCATGAACCATTCCTAAAATACCAAGGTGTCCCTTGGATACATTAAACCCTGTCTTCGGTGGGATTTTTAATGAAACTCCTTTTAAATCTAGTTATAAGAATTGGAACGGATTGACACAATATTTGGGTGGGTAACGATATGGCTACATCGAACAATAACTTTAAAAATTACATGTACCTTGTATTGTTGTTCTTGGTTTTATTGGGTGCAGCTTATATTTTATTTGGCAATCATAATATTTTACAACCAACTAAAACCGTTGATAATGAACTCAAAAATAGCCTGAGTCAAAGCAAATGTGTAAGTTCATACAAATATGATGATTCTGCCTTCATACTGTACTTAAACTTAAACCTGTGTAAGGAAAAAGAGACACTCGCAATACTCTTAACTATAAGGAACACTTTTGAAATTAATAAAAGAGAGTTTCCCAAACTAATTAAAGCATATACTATTTCAGGTGAGTTACTGGTGTCTTATCCTTTTAAGAACATCCCAACACTTAAAGACCTTGAAACCAGTAAAGACCTTGAAACCAAGAGAGCCGCTGGTGAGGAGGAACTAACTGTTTTTCTCGGAGGAGACTGGGAAACAGCTTATGATGCTGTTATGTATGTCTTTCGCCACAGCGAAAATAGTTTTATCTCACGATTATATAAACTCTCTAAAATAGATACTGCGAAAGAAGATAAAGTCATTTATGTACCTGTAAGTGCTACTGGTCCAGTGGCACTTGGCATTTTTTTTGAACCATTAAGTGATAAAAAGACTAAAGTTAGTTTCGTAAAATCATCTTTCTCTGGTAGTGCTATTAATCAAGGGGTAATATATGCCATTCCTGAAGAGGTGAACTATCTTCTTAGACATGGAAAACAATCTTATCTTGAATACACACACAAGTTAGCAGAAGAAACTGCGAAGAAACATCAAGAAGAATTAAATGCCCCATAAAGAAGATAATTTCTTTGAGGCTCCCATGAAAAAACTGGCTTTTCTGTTGGTTATTTTTCCCTTATTGCTAGTTTGTTCTGTATCTGCTGGAGAAGTTGCAAATGTCTTTTCAGATTCAATTTTTGATCTGAAATGGTCCTGCCTTTTTGTTTCAAAACTATAGGTTTCTGCTATCAATATAAACTCGGGATTCGTTCTTAAACTATCAATATATCCTCCATACATCTTAACTTTTTTAGTCAATATACCTCCCTACTAATTTGACCGAGCCATAAATCAAGATGTACAGTGTATATATTGAGTCAGATTTTATGATGTAAAACTTAAGATTGTGGCAAGCTATCTTAAATTTTGATTCAAGATAATATCTGATATTCTTAATTAACTTGCGTTTCACAAAAACAAAATCGAGGAGAATATAATGAAGAAGTTCAACAAATCCGATGCCGCCATTGCCGCATTAACTCCTGAACAGTACCGTGTGACCCAGCAAAGCGGAACCGAAAAACCTGGAACGGGTGAGCATCTCGACAATTACGAACCGGGCATCTATGTGGATATCGTAGCGGGCGAACCATTATTCGCGTCGTCAGACAAGTTTGAGTCGGGTTGTGGTTGGCCCAGCTTTGTCAGACCCATTGAGCCCGCACATATCAACGAGCTGAGGGATGAAAGCCATGGTATGGAGCGAACCGAAGTCCGCTCAGTTCATGGTGAGAGCCACCTGGGGCACGTTTTTCCGGACGGTCCCATTGATCGCGGTGGTTTGCGTTATTGCATCAACTCTGCTTCGCTGCGCTTCATTCATCGTGATGACATGGAAGCAGCAGGCTATGGCGAGTACCTTGATCAAGTGGAGGACAAGTAATGGCACTGGAACGCGCTGTTCTGGCGGGCGGCTGCTTTTGGGGAATGCAAGATCTCATTCGCAAGTTGCCGGGGATTGAGGCAACACGTGTGGGTTACACCGGCGGCGATGTGGCCAATGCAACCTACCGAAACCACGGCACGCACGCCGAGGGCATAGAAATTTTTTTCGATCCTGACAGGATTTCATATCGCCGCATTCTGGAGTTTTTTTTCCAGATACACGACCCCACTACCACCAACCGGCAAGGTAATGACCGCGGTTCGTCCTACCGTTCTGCTGTTTATTATGTTAACGAATCGCAGAAAAAAGTCGCGCTTGACACCATCACCGATATAAACGCCTCGCGCTTATGGCCGGGCAGAGTGGTAACAGAACTTGAACCTGTTGGTGATTTCTGGGAGGCAGAGCCCGAACATCAGGATTATCTTGAACGCTACCCCAACGGCTACACCTGTCATTACCCGCGTCCGGACTGGGTACTGCCAAAACGCGAACGTGAGTGAGCCGTTAAATTTTGACTTAGGACGTATGACAATGTCCACTGGATATGTTACGTCAGATTTTTTCAGACAAAACTTTAGATGTTGGCAAGCAATCTTAAATTTTTAATTATTGATTCAATTATTAAGGAAATAAACCAATCAAATATAGAGAAAGATCAAAATGTAAATTATTGAGTATAATTACCTTAACAATTGTTGTGTGGACTAGTTCCTGCACACGTACAAATCATTTTCGTATTGGAGGTGCAAAGCTTAATCTTGATGGATCTCCGCAAGGCAAAACAGCTTGGTTAACGAAGCCCTACCAAGTGCCACCCGAAGGACAAAATCCTGACTATAAAGGCTATCCTGCTGTCACTGATAATGAGGCTATAGCTTTAAACTAGTGAATCATTCCTGACATATCAAGATTGCCAGTGGATATGTTAAGTCAAATTTTGTATTACAGAACTGTAGATTGTGGCAAGAAAGATTTAATTTAATTACTCCTGAATATTGAGGGTACCATGAAAGTAATAACTTTAAGTGTATTAATACTTGTGGTTCTCAGTGTAATGCCAGTAGTGGCTGAAGAAGGGTATTCATGTAATGCTTGGGTCAGTAATGTACAGAGAAAAGTGAAGTTTATCCAAAATTTTGACCCCGACTTATCAAGAATGACAAAACAAACGTTGTTTGACGACCTAAAGTTCGATACGAAACAATGTCTTGCAGATTGCGAAGGAGAAAAATTTAGGTATTGCAATGAAATCGCAAAATGGGTTGAAAATCAATAATTATCAAGATTGCCCTTGGATATGTTGAATTAGATTTTGCCTGGTAAAAGTTAAAATTGTGGCAAGCTATTTTGAATATAGGAAAAGCATTTAAACAGAAAAGGAGACAACCATGATGAGGTGGCTATTATTCATTTTGTGTGCTTGTTTGACCATTAATGCTCATGCTGCTGATTTAAAGCAGTCAGATATTTCATTGATCGAATCTGCGGGGATTCCCATTTATTCAAAGGCTAATTTTGTCTATGGTAATCCTGATGTTGGATTTCGTTTTGCAACAAGTATTTCTCCAGATATTGAGTTTTCACTTTATCCATCTAAGCATTTAGCCTAACAATCTTTTTTGGTATAGCCTTGTTCTGCAATGGCAAGATTGGATCAGAATATCACCCTATAACAAGGCCAATCCAGATAGTTGCATTGATAATTGCATACATAATAATTTATTTGCAAATGGAGGAAATGTCTTCGATAGGTTTAGCTTGTTGATGTAGTCGTTATGGGCTTGTCCATATTAATATATGTTGTATTGCATACTTTAATCAATTAGCATATATTTTAGCCGTTGGGGGTTCAATATTAATCTAAATATTTCTCCAAAAAGGCTCAAAAGATGACCAAAAAAATCCTTACTAATATCTCTGTTATTCTGACTTTTGTTTTTTTTCTGCCGCTTTTGCAAAACTGCAGTGAGCAGCCAGAGGCCCCATCAAAAGATGAAACCCCGGCCCAAAAGTTTAACCTGGGACTTATTCCAGAACAGGACCTGTTCAGTCAGAAGGAAAGATATGAGCCACTTGCTCGCTATCTCTCTGAAAAAGTTGGGTTAAACGTTGAAATCAAAATTCTTTCGCGTTATGGCAACATCATTGATAATTTTGTTTCTGGCGAGTTGGACGGTGCCTTTTTCGGTAGTTTTACTGGGGCATTGGCAATCAAGAAAATTGGGGTTATTCCACTTGCTAGGCCTGTATGGCTTGATGGCACCTCAACTTACTATGGTATGATTTTTGTCAGGAAAGACAGTGGGATAAAAAATACTAATGACATGAAAGGTAAAAATTTTGCTTTTGTGGATAAGGCAACAACAGCAGGGTGGCTCCTACCTCTTCAGTTTTTCCATGTGAACGGCATTGAGGATTTCAACAACTGGTTTGCTGAAACTTATTTTACCGGAACCCATGAAGATGCAATTTATGACGTTCTAAACAAAAAAGCGGATATAGGCGCTGCCAAGAATACTGTTTTTTACAGACTCGCAGAAAAGGACAGCAGAATAAAAGATGAGCTGCAGGTCCTGGCAACATCACCCAAAGTGCCGTCAAACACTCTGTCTGTGAGCAACAAACTGGATAAGTCTATAATTAAACAACTTAAAAATACCCTACTGCAGATGGAACAAGATAAACAGGGGCAGGAAGTATTAAAGAAATTTAAGGCAATAAAATTTATCGAAACAACCGTTGATGACTATAACCCGGTTTTTGAATATTCCAATACAGTTAGCCTTGACCTCCGGAAATACAATTATATAAACGAGTAATCTCCATAGTACAAACTTTTTGGAGGTGTGTCCTATATATGAAAAAGAAAATTTATTTTTACCCCTCTTTTTTCTCACGGGAGGATACTTTATATCAAAATCCATTGAAAAAGTAACAAACAAGCTAGAAACTTTCATCACTCTTAATAAAATCTAATTTTTACGGGAAACCCTGTATTTATTTTATCAAACCTAAGATGTCTGCTGTTAATATCTGACAGTGTCAAGCAGTAAAGACCTATCCCTTGCCCCCTGTTTTATAGGGTTTTTTCATGTCATATGCTGGGCATTAGCGACTTATAATTGCTGCTATCAATTTACAGTCGTGAAACATTCCTAATCTATCAAGATTCCCAGTGGATATATTCAGTCAGATTTTGTCTGACAAAACTCAAGATTATGGCAAGACATCTGGACTTTGCATTCTTCTTATTTTTATCTAACTCTACAAAACAAATCCCCAATATTAAAACGTAAAAATATTTTTATTAGTAACCATTCTCAATTAAAAATTGACTTCCATCCTTTCGGTTATATCTTTTACGATAATTGAAGGCTTTTGTGTTTGGCGACATAAATACATTTCTAGCCGTACAATTCAGCATGAGTCTTGAATAATGGAAAGACCATAAAACATCGGCTCATTCTCGATATACGATTCATGAAAAATTGATAGTCTGGCAAGGTCAAAAAGTTAAGCAATTTCAAAAACTGTTTTATACCAACTTGTCTCTATAAGCTATAAAGCACCATCCAAACGTAATGACCAAGGAGTTCTATGTTGAATAAAAAAAATATTTATTATGTTTCAGGGTGTACCGGGATTGTTGCAACAGATGTTGGAAAATCTCTTCTTAGCCAATTTCCTGAAACAAGCTTTCATGAAGAAAAATTTCCTTTTATTAAAAATCTCAGTGATGCTCAAAAAACTATCAACTATATTCTTGAACAATCTGTGGGTGTTAAGCCTATAATATTTAGTAGTCTTGTGAACCCCGAAGTTAGAGAGGTCTTTAACCGCCCAGAGGTAGAACTCTTTGATATCTATGATGCTTTCCTCGGTCGTCTTGAAAACTGCCTTGATGATAAACCACTGCTTCTTCCTGGTTCTTCCAGGCATGTTGATGATAGCGGAATTTCAAAAAGGGCCAAAGCCATTGATTACTGCCTTGAGCATGACGACGGGAGAAAAATTGTCGATTGCAACAAAGCTGATGTCATCGTGCTAGGAGTATCCCGTTCAGGAAAAACACCATTAAGCATCTATCTTGCGACCCACATAGGGCTTAAAGTAGCAAACTACCCACTAACAGAAGAAACCTTGAACAATTATAAACTCCCCAAAGAAGTAAGCGAGAATATAACCAAAACTGTAGGTTTGACTTCAAATCCTGAAATACTAAGCATAATACGACAAGAACGATATCCTGACAGCAACTACGCCAAACGTTCAGTATGCATTCAGGAGTTAAGGCAAGCAGAGCAGATTTATCAGAACTATAAGATTCCGTATATCAACACTTCCAGAAAGTCGATTGAAGAGCTAGCGGCTCATATTCTCCAGGAAATAGGTCTTTATAAAAAGACTAGTCGCCTAAAAAAAGTTGTCCCTCCTTCTCGGAGGGCTGCATAAGCAAGAAAGAGAAATTTTTTCAATTTTGACTTGTGAATTGTTCTTAAACTATCAATGTATCCACCATACATGTTAACTTTTTTAGTCAACATACCTCCCTACTATTTTGACCGAGGCATAAGTTAAGATGTACAGTGGATATATTAAGTCAGATTTTGTCAGATAATAGTTAAGATTGTGGCAAGAAATGTGAGCTCTCGTATCTTCCTCCACACAACCACAATGTGGCATATCCCCAAATTATTTTAGCAAAATTCCCTAAAATCAACGACAAGGCTTTAATGCGGCTCTTGCCTCAACATGGAACAGCATTGTAACCATTTGATATAACACCAGAAAAAAGATTATTGCTTTATCTAATGAGTATGGGCTTACTTTTTGCATTTGTAAATTAAGTATTTTGGGCGATCATTTATCACTGACAGGGTTCTAATTGATGAGTACTCATGACGAGCCCCTATTAGTAAAAAAGAGGGGAAGAGGAGATCCTTATTATCTTCCTTCAGGAAATCCCTCTAAAGGCATTACACAAGAGATTTCAATGAATAAACAGACAGGAGAAGAACTCAAACATTCCAATGAAGTTAGCGAAATCATTTTGGATTCAATGAGTGATGCCGTAAGTCTTATTAATACAGATGATTACAGTATTATTGATGCCAACAAAGCTTTCTGGGGGCAATATGGTCTTTCGAAAAAAGATATTCTTGGCAAGCCTTGTTACTTAGTCACCCACAATCGAAAAGAACCTTGTTGTCCACCAAACGATATATGTCCACTCATTGAAACAGTTCGGGAGAATCGGACTGCGCATGCGGAACATATTCATTTCTTCCCTGACGGTTCGAAAAATTTTGCTGAAATTACAACATCTCCGATCATAGATGCAAAAGGGAGAGTTAAACGGGTTGTTCATATTGCCCGAAATATTAATGCTCGCAAGCAAGCAGAGGAAGAACGTGAAAAATTGATTATCGAGCTACAGACAGCTCTTTCAGAGATAAAAACACTTCGAGGACTTCTACCAATATGCATGAATTGCCATAAAATAAGGACGGAACACGGAGCTTGGAATAAATTAGAGACCTATATTTCAAAACATTCAGATGCTGAATTTAGCCATGGTATTTGCCCAGACTGTTTTGATAAACAAATGAAGGAAATTGAATAAAAAGCTCAGACATTTTTTTCTTGTAGGAGGTTGTGATGGAGCTAAGCCTGGTCGTAATTATTACACAAAATTTGTAGAACAGGTTCCTAGCGATTGCGTGGTCTTGACATTGGCTTGTGGGAAATTTCGTTTTTTTGATAAAGATCTTGGCGATATTGGAGGTATTCCACGATTACTCGATGTCGGCCAGTATAATGATGCTTACTCAGCTGTAAAAATTGCTGTTGCTCTTGCTGAAGCTTTTGAATGTGGAGTTAATGATCTCCCATTATCTATAATTCTTTCATGGTATGAGCAAAAAGCTGTTGCCATTCTTTTGACTCTTCTTCATCTCGGAATCCAAGATATTCGTCTTGGCCCATCTTTACCCGCTTTTATTTCACCAGCAGTGCGGGATGTTCTAATTGAGAATTTTAATCTTAAACCAGTTGCAGAGACACCCGAAGAAGACCTGAAGGATATTCTTGGGTAAAAACATCAAACAAATTGTATAATAAAAAAAAGGCAGGGTTAGAAATGGCTCTGCCTTTTTTATTTGAATAGTTTGAATGTCTGCTTCAATTGAAGGTTGCGAATAATTCCTAAAGTATAAAGATTGCAAGTGGATATGTTGAGTCAGATTTTGTAGGACAAAACTCAATATGTTGGCAAGACATCTGCAATTTAAGCCCCCTATCACCAACTGCCACATTGTGATATATGCCCAACCGATTTAGCTATATGCCCAAGTCTTCTTTATTAATGTCATTAATAATCAAAGTTTGTTTTCTGGTAATAGACTGTAATCATTAAGAATTGTTTTTTTCTTGAGTGATGGCTCGCATATTGCAAATAATATCCTGATATTACAAAGTTTTTTGTAATTAATGAAAAATCAGACCTGCTGTGAGACAGGGACGCGAAGCTGCTGGATTCATTGAGCCAGCGTTTAGCCATATTATTGAACCGGAAATTTTTTCTTCTGGTTGACTCGGGTATTGTTGTTGGCAAAATGTTCTTATGCAAAAATCTTGATTACTTATGAAATTGCCTAAAATTACTAAAATAAGTTCTATAACGAATAAGTATCCCAATATAGATATTTTCGCCTCTCTGCTATTTCTTTCTTTGCTAATAATAGCTCTTTATTGGCGGGTATATGGGTATGATTTTGTCAGTCTTGATGACAGTTTTATCTATAACGCCCCTCAACTGAAGAATGGTTTGAGCATAACAAATATAATCTGGGCTTTTTCAAATGATGTAACAGCTTTATGGATACCCGTTACCTGGATTTCTTTTTTTCTGGATTATGAAATATATGGGATGAATCCTGGAGGTTATCACGTAACAAATGTGATACTTCATATATGCAACACCTTGCTTTTATTTTCAATCCTCTATAAAATTACCGGGAAAAAATGGCAGAGTTTTTTTGTTGCCGCTTTATTCTCCTGTCATCCAATCCACGTAGAATCCATAGCCTGGATAACTGAAAGAAAAGATGTGCTCAGTACCTTTTTTCTCATGCTTTTTTTGCACAGTTATCTGAAGTATACCCAAAAAGAAAATATTAAGACGTACCTGATCGCAATGTTTTTCTTCTTTTTGGGTTTGATGTCGAAGCCCATGCTGGTGACTGTTCCAATAGTCATTATTTTATTAGATTATTGGCCATTGGGCCGCTTTGAAAAAACCAGTACCCTGAAAATTATCCTGGAGAAAATACCTTTCCTGAACTTTTCTTTACTGGTGGGCCTTAAAACAATTTTTTCCCAATTAAATGCCGGGGCCCTGGTAAATTTTGAAAGTATCAACATAATTACCAGAATAGAAAATGCCGTAACTTCATATATTGCCTATCTGGTACAGCTGTTGCTGCCAATAAACCTTGCCGTAGTTTACCCATATGAGCAAAGTTTCTCTTTGTTGGAAGTTTTTGTTAACTTTTTGATATTTGTAGCAATTACAGTTTTAATGCTGAAGGTGCATAAGAAACATCCGTATCTGATCGTTGGCTGGCTTTGGTATGTTATCAGTTTAGTACCTGTAATAGGTTTGTTTCAATCTGGTGCCCAATCCCATGCTGACAGATTTGTATATATACCTTTTATCGGGATATATATAATTTTAGCCTGGGGAGTACCGCATTTCTTACAGGTGTTGAAAACTCCACGAGCAGTTGCCTTTGTTATATTTTTTATGGTCTTGCCGATATTAAGCACCTTGACGTGGTTCCAGGTCAGTCACTGGAGGGACAGCAGTACCCTATATGCTCATACCCTGTCAGTAACGGATAATAATTGGCTCATTGAGAATAATTATGGAATGGTGCTGGAAGAACAAGGAAAGGCAAAAGAGGCTTCCGGACATTTTCAAAAAGCCGTTAACATAAAAGCGGACTTGCCGGACTCTCATTTAAATCTGGCAAATAATCTCTACCGTTTAGGTGAAGTTGCCGAAGCGGAAAGACATTATAAAATCATAATTGAAATGAATACTGATGATGAGGTCACTGCAAAAGCACATAACCGTCTGGCCTTTATTTATCAAACGCAGAGAAAGAGCATTGAGGCAATTAAACATTATGAAGAGGCTTTGCTTATTAAACCCACTGAAGTGAAAGCACTCAATAATCTGGCAATACTATTTGCACAAAAGGGTGATTTTCCCAGTGCAGCTATAAACTTTGAAAGAGCTCTGGAACTTTCCCCTCAAGATGCAGAAACTCTCAACAATTTGGGGTTACTTGCAATAAAAACCGGCAATATCAATAAAGGAATTTTTTATTTTAAAGAAGCATTAAAATATAATCCGGCCTACAAACCTGCGCAAAACAACCTGGCCAGATACATGAACAGCTTTCAGACTAAAAAATAAAATTTAATCTTCTTCTAATATTACCTCTTTTAAATCCAAACTCCTAGCCTGGAATCATTACTGCCTTTATAGTCAACATCTCTCGTTGGGGACGCCAAATTATAGGAGTTAAGCTCAAAAAAAGGCTTAACTCCTTTTTTTTGCTTTGCAAATGACCGGTAAGCCGCAATAACGGGTTTATTCTGTTTCCCTGCACCACTGGTAAGCATTCTGGAACATCTGCAGCCAAGGGGTAACCCTCAGTTCCTTTTTCATCTCTTCCGGGAGCCAGTGGGCCTGCCATTTCAAAAAGGAACGCTCAGGGTGCGGCATCATGGCAAGATGTCGTCCATCATTTGAACAGAGTCCCGCTAAGCCCTCAGGAGAGCCATTTGGATTAAAGGGATATTGCTCGGTCGGCAAGCCTTCATCGTCTACGAATGCCAGGGCGGCTAAACCATCGTTGTTGATCTTTTCGTGAATTGTTGCATCCGGGAACTGAAGGCGTCCTTCGCCGTGCGCCACATGTATACCAAAAGTCAGATTTTCCATGCCCCTGAGCATGATTGCCTTGCTGTTCATTACCTTTACGGTTGACCAGCGGGACTCGAAACGGCCTGATACATTCCTGACAAATCTCGGCTGGCCGGCAGGTTCAATGCCCTGCCATGGCACCCAGCCGAGAAGGGCGAAAAGCTGGCAGCCGTTGCATACGCCCAGGGAAAAAGTATCTGTGCGTGAGTAAAAATCATCAAACTTTTTTTTCAGCCGTTCATTGAAGAGAATTGTCGCCGCCCAACCCTTGGCACTTTCCGGCACATCGGCATAGGAAAACCCTCCCACTGCTGCCAGTCCCCTGAAGCCTTCAAGCCCTACTTTTCCTGCAAGCAGGTCTGTCATGGCAATGTCCCATGGCTCAAACCCGGCAGCATAAAATGCCGATGTCATTTCCCTGTCACTGTTGCTTCCTTCATCTCTTAGGATGGCTACTTTGGGCTTATCGGGACTTTCAAGAACCTCTTGGGATGTTTCCCTGGGGGTAAAGCCTATGAAGTATTGGGGGCCCTGCCGATCATAAATGTTTTGTTTTTCTTCCACCGCGCAATCAGGATTCATTTGCAACCTTTCAAGCTGAAAACTTGTCTCCTCCCAAACCTGGCGAAGCTCTTGCATGCTTTCAGCAAGAACAGGCTCGTTGTTAAATTGTATCTTTATGTGCTTTTCAGAAGTCGTCCGGCCAATAACCGCATACGGTATGGCCCTTTCCGTGAGCAGGCCTTCAACTTCCTGAACCTTTTCCGGCGTGCACTCAACAACCAGGCCCAATTCTTCAGAAAAAAGATGCTCGATAGGACTCCCGGTTCCTCGCACGTCAATATCAAGACCACAGTTGCCCCCAAAAGCCATTTCAAGAAGGGTCGCGATCAAACCTCCGTCGCTTCTGTCGTGCCCGGACAGAATAAACCCTTTTCCGATACACTCCTGCATAACATTAAAGGCTTTTTTCACCAGGTCCGGGTTGTCCATGTCCGGTGAAATATTGCCTATCTGCTTAACGGTTTGGGCCAGAGCTGATCCTCCCAGCCGGTTTTGTCCTTGGCCAAGGTCGACAAATAACAAGACACTATCGCCGGCTCTTTTTAAATCAGGTGTAACAACCCTGGTGATATCCTCCATAGTTGCATAGACGGAAATAACTAATTCCCGTGGTGATTTTACCGTTTCTTCTTCTACGCGGGTGGCCATGGAAAGGCTGTCTTTCCCGCCGTCAACTGCTATGCCCAACGATATCATGGCATCACGCATGGCGCAGGCAGCATCATAGAGCGCCGCCCCCTCCCCGGGTAATTTCGGGGCCCACATCCAGTTGGCAGAGCACTTTACCCCTTCCAGGGTATCAATTTGAGCCCATACCAGGTTGGTCAACGCTTCACCGACTGCCATTCGGGCGCCTGCCTTGGGGTCTACCAGCATTTTTATGGGTTGCTCGCCAATTGCTGTTGCCGCACCACTCAGTCCAAAATGGCTCTGGGCGACAACAGCAACATCAGCAACGGTTGCCTGTAATGGCCCGCAGCATTGCTGTTGGGCAATAAGCCCGGTGACACTCCGGTCAACTTTATTCGTAAGAAAACGCTTGGAACCAACTGAGACAAGACGCAAAACATTATGCAAGGCACCACTTACCGTCAAATTATGCGGCAGTTCCAGGGAGGCGAGTGGTTCTTGCAGCCGCCTGTCATAAAATGTCTTCTGGGGAATGTTGCCAAGAACTTCATGCAACTCCAGGTCTACCGGCGTGGTGTTGTCCTGCCCGTCAGCAACAACAAAACGGCCATCGCCTGTCACTGTGCCCAGAACTTCACAATTTACCTTTTCTCGTTTGCAGATCTCCTTAAATGCTCCGATGTTCTCCGGACGGATCAACAGGCCATTGCGCTCCTGGTATTCTGCCACATAGATTTCAAGGACCGACATGGTGGGATCGCCGACCTTGATTTTTCTGATATCAATCCTGCCCCCGGATTTTTCTACCAGCTCTTTCAGCACATTTCCCGGCCCTCCTGCTCCCTGGTCATGGATAACATCTATGAGAGACTTTTCCCCCATCTCTATACAGGTGCGGATGGCACGATTCATCTTCTGTTCCATTTCCGCATCGCCGCGCTGCACTGCATTAAAGTCAAGGTCCTCTACATTATCTCCCTGCAGCATGCTGGATGCTGCTCCACCGCCAAAACCTACCCTGTAGGCAGGCCCGCCGATCTGGACAATAAACATGTCTTTTTCAGCATCTGCCTTTTCAATATGCCTGTCATCAATCTGCCCGATACCTCCTGTAAACATGATCGGCTTCAGAAACCCCCAGCGCTCACCGTTGGAAAGCCGCATATCAAATGACCTGGTAAACCCCTGGATAATCGGTTCACCAAATTTGTTTCCGTAGTCTGAGGCTCCGTTGCTGGCCTCAATTTCAATTTCGAGACCACTCGCCAGATTGGTGGGACAGGAAAAATCTTTTTCCTCCCAGGGTAAATCATAGCCCGGAATTTGCAGGTTTGCGACGCAGTATGCAGCGGTACCAGCCACTACGAGTCCGCCCCTGCCTGTTCCCTGGATGTCCCTGATCCTGCCGCCTGTCCCTGTTTCAGCCCCGGGAAAGGGAGCGACACCTGTTGGGAAGTTATGGGTTTCAGCAGTAAAAATTATGTGATAGGGCAGATTGCGCTTGATGAAAGGGGAAGGAGTTCCTGGGTTCTCCGGCAGGATGGTGGCAATATCCCGGCCGCGGATGCCGCTGGAGTTGTCCTTAAATGCTATAATACTGTTGGTCCCATTGGCTTCAAGAGTCGACCGTACAATTTCCATAAGAGTCTCGGGTTTTTCCTTGTCATCGATAACATGCTTGCCGCGAAAAAAACCATGGCGTGAATGCTCGCTGTTGGCATTGTTTAAGTCCATGATTTCGACGATGGTCGGATTGCGCCCATGTTTGGCGACGAAGTAGTCATAATAGAAATTTCGATCCCACTCATCCATTGAGATGCCAGGTAGCTCCTGAAGAGCCGCTGCTCCTTTTTCCATCAGAGGAACTTCGAAGACGTCATCAGGGGCAATGCCGGTTTCAAATGTTGAAAGCGGTTCGGGGTAAAGACATTCCGTCATGCGGTCATGATGGCCGGCAATAAACTGTTTCCTGTCAATAAAGTCTTTCACAAGATATCTCCGGGAACGTTCCATGCGGGTAACCTTGTTTAGGCCGGTAGCATGACAGATCGAAACCATGTTTGACGACCAGGCAGTGGCAAAATTCAGCCTGGGACCAAGTTCCACAACATCTGATTCTGCCGTCTGAAAATGTGAGCGCATACTGACTGTTTCCTTTATAAATCCATCTGCAAGAAGAAACTGCAGCCTGGATATTTCCTCATCTGTCAGGGGGGCTGTCGATTCAATATTAAAGCAGAATTCCACTTCATCGTTTACCTGCCTGTATAAATGTCTGATATGCATTACGGTCCTCATCTGTTAGTTCTAAAAAAATCTTCGAAAAATATAATGATATTAAGGCGTTGCGATAATCCCGTTTTGAAAGAGCGGCCTCCGATATTTTAAGCGTAAAAGATAGCGCGAGACAGCAAATAGAACAAGGGTCTTTCGGCAGAAAAGCAGTTCTGAAAAAAAAATCTTGGGCGACTCTTCCTCTAGCATAACTCAATGAGTAAAATTCACCCCCTGGAATGTGGGCGTCAACATCCCACTTTTCTCCTTTTGGGCCGCAAATTTTGTTTTTTTATATTGCGTAATTTTATGTATAAATCACGCCGGGCGGTATATGTTTCTTGGGCATCAGAAAGGAATTTCTTCTTGACAATTGGTCTTGTATTCCATAGGTAATGAAGTTATTGTAGATAGAATTTCTCTATATTTAAAAAGATTTAAATTCAAACTCGCCCCGTTAGGTTAACAGCATGTCAATCCCGAAAAAAGACAGTGGTTCAAAAGATGCAAAAGGCCAATCAACAAAAGCTGCAGAGCCGGACATTCTTATAGAGTTATTGGAAGGCAGAGAAGAGGCTACTCTCAACCGTCCCTTTCTGCCTGATGAAAATAAAATTGAGGTAATTTTATCCCGCAACGGCAGGAAAAAAACCTATCCTTTGAGTGAGGTCTGTTGCATCCTGCAAAAAGACGACCCGAACCATCGCAGTACCCTGCACAAAGACCATGACCTCATGGAAATCGAAACCCTTAATGGCTCCCAACACCTTGTAAGGATTGCCAAAGATCAATCATTTGCAGAAGGCTTTTATGGTTCTTTTCTTGATCTGGACAATCCCTACAGGTCTGCTTTTTTTACTCACCCTGGAGTGAAATCAAGCCGCCAGCTCAACTTTCTTGGCACAATACTGGAAGAGCAGGGCATGGTGTCCCGTGAAACTCTGCAGGAAGTTATCCGTGATTACAACAACATAAAGAAAAAAAGGATTGGCGAGACAATCGCCCAGAAACATAACCTGAACCAGGAGGAGATTGAAAAAATCCTGCGCAAGATGCAGAAAGCAGGCAAAATCCCTTCCAGTGCCCGTGTCGGTGATATTCTCATCGCCTCGAAACTTATTACCAAGGAACAACTGGAAGATGCCATTGCCCAGCAGGTCAAAGATAAAAAGAAAAAAATCGGGGCGCTGCTTGTTGAACGCAAGCATATCAATGCAGACCAGCTCCTCTCAGCACTTGCAATCAAATTCCAGCTTGAGTTTGTTAACCTTGAAGATATGGAGCCGACACAAAAGGCTTTAAACGCAATCCCCTCCCCCCTTGTCTCGCAAATGCGGATACTGCCGCTTAAAGACAACGGTGACCACTTATTGGTAGCCACCTCAAAACCTGCCGAGCATCCGGAGCTTGGGGACCTCCTGCGATTTATTACCAACCGCAGGATAAAGTTTGTAGTGGCGCCTACTGCACAAATCAGTGAGGCCATCGACAAATATTACACCAGGGATGAAGAAAAGGTTCAAGACCTCATCGGTAAAATGACCGAAGAGGCCGTTGATGTTGCTGAATCAGCAGACACAGCAGTTGTTGATGAAACAGATTCTCAAATCATCAAACTGGTGAATAAAATTCTTGTAGACGCGTATAATAAAGATGCGTCAGACATCCACCTTGAACCGGGGATAGGAAAAGATCCCCTCACCGTGCGCTACCGTGTTGATGGCATATGCCACGTCAGCCATGAAGTCCCCTTCGGTTACAAAAAAGCCCTGCTGTCTCGAATAAAAATTATGTCCAATTTAAATATTACCGAGCGTCGTAAACCCCAGAGCGGCAAGGTAGTAATCCGCTACAAGGATAGAAAAATTGAATACCGGGTGGAAACTACTCCTACAGTTGGCGGTAATGAGGATGCTGTACTGCGTATCTTGACAAAGGCGGAGCCCATGGCGCTTGAACATATAGGCTTTTCGCCCTATGCCCTGAAAAAGTTTAAGGCGGTGCTTGTCCGGCCCGCTGGAATGATCCTGTGTGTTGGTCCTACGGGATCAGGCAAAACCACCACGCTTCATTCTGCCTTGGGTTTTATCAATAAACCGGATCGAAAAATATGGACCGCGGAAGATCCGGTGGAAATCACCCAGAAAGGGTTGCGGCAGGTCCAGGTCAATCCCATGATAGGCTTTACATTCCAGGATGCGCTCCGCTCATTCCTGCGCTCCGACCCTGATGTTATTATGGTTGGCGAGATGCGTGACAGGGAAACTGCCAAGACAGCCATTGAGGCATCCCTTACCGGCCACCTTGTTTTTTCGACTCTCCATACAAATAATGCCCCTGAGACTCTGGTTCGCCTTGTTGAAATGGGAATGGACCCCATAAGTTTTTCCGAGGCACTTTCCATGGTTATTGCCCAGCGACTGGTTCGCCAGCTCTGTTCAAATTGCAAAACGGAATACAAACTCGGCACAGATGAATATAACAAGCTGAAAGAGGCTTATGATCCAGTATGGTTTAAGAAACACGGGATGGATAAAATTTATGAAAAATCCCTCTTTAGAAAAAAAGTGGGGTGTAAAAAATGTTACCAGTTAGGCTACAGGGACAGAAGGGCAATTTTTGAAATGCTGGAAAGCACCGACGATATTAAGCGGGGCATTAAAGATAGGGCATCAACCGAAGAGTTAAAATTGATGGCCCTGCAAAACGGCATGCGCACTTTGCGCATGGATGCAATTGAAAAAATTCTTCTCGGTGTAACTGACCTTAGTGAGGTTTTAAGGGTCTGCTAAGATCTATCCTGAAGCAATAAATTCTGTAATCAGGCCACAATCCTTTCTTCATGCAGCATTTTATCAACGAACCGCAGGACAAAATCGCGCTGTGCCGCTGTCGCATAAGCAATACAGGGACAGTGCAGATTCGTCTGGCTGCGGACCAGCATTTCAAAGCATACCGCCTCAGCTTCAAGCACCACGCCAAAGAAGAAGGGGTTGCAATCCTTATGGGCACGCTGTTCTTGGCCGAGTAAGTCCTGCGGAACCTCAAGCCAGTAAACCCCGTCCACTGGACCGCGCTTCAGGGTCCTTTGCAGATAGCTTTCAATGTTTGCCCTTTCTTCCCTGCTGAGCTCATCAATCTTATACTGTCGCACAGCTCGCCTCCCCTTAAAAACTTTTCTCTGCAACCCCTCTCAGTTTAGGCTGTTTGCGTTTCATACGGGCAGCACAGCTTTTTGTTTGCGCCCCTTTCTCGCTTACTGCCGAAAGGCCAATCGTTGCTTCTTCAATCTTGATATGAGAACTACCCCGCAAGGTTCAAAGGCTGCCTACAGATCAAGAAACGTTTTGTCCTCATTAAGGATGGTGCATCCTTTCTTTTCAATAACAACCATGTTTTCCAAGCGAACCCCACCCCAGCCCGGAAGATAGATACCAGGTTCTACGGTCACAACCATTCCTGCCTGGAGTTTATTGCGCCGCATCCTGTTGAGGGACGGCGATTCGTGCACAGCAAGACCAACGCCATGTCCGAGACCGTGCCCAAAGTTTTTCCCATATCCCTCCCCGGAAAGTACCACCCGAGCCGCCATGTCTGCATCCCGGGCCATGATGCCGGCTTTGATGGTTTTGATGGCAGCACGCTGGGCCTTGCGCACCAATCGTATAATTTTTACAATGCTCTTGTCGGGTTTACCCAGAACAACTGTCCGGGTCATATCAGAACAGTACCCGTCCAGCTTCAGGCCCATGTCAATAATTATTGTCTCCCCTTCGTTAATCACCCTCTCTGTAGGCACTGCGTGTGGCAAGGCTGCGTTCGGGCCGGCAGCAACAATGGTAGGAAATGCCACAGCATCGGCACCGCTATGCATCATGGTTGATTCAATGGCAAGAGCAACCTCTCTTTCTGTTGTGCCCGGTTTTAAATCAGCAAATACCTCCTGAAAAACAGACTCATTCAATAAAACAGATTGTTGGATTTTTTGTATTTCCTCACGGGATTTAATCATCCGCAGTTTCTCAACCATGCCGCTGACCGGTATCATTTCAACCCCCTGCTTTTGTCCCAAATCCATGAGCTTTATAGCGGTACCATGCAGCAAATAATGGCTTTCAAAGGCCAGTCTTCGATGACCGCGCCGCCCCAAAACCATCTTCAATCCTTCCAACAGGCTGCCCCGCAAGAGCAGCACCTCAAAGCCGACTGCCTCCTTCTCGGCCTGGAGCTGATAACGGGAATCGGTTAAGAGAAGAGGGGTTCCGCGCCTGGGAACAAGCAGGACACCGGCGCTTTCTGCAATGGAGAGGTCGGTGGCTGTATAGCCACTGAGATAACGCCTGTTTTCAGGCTGGGTAACCAAAAAGGCATCAGCACCCTTACGTCTTATTGCTGCCTGAATTTTAGCAAGTGATTTCAAATCGTGAAGAATTACTTATTGTTATAATGGCACAAAGTAAATATATGCCTTTGCCCCCAGGCGATAGACCCTGGCGTGCAAATCCCGAATTGCCTCAATAGGGTCAACATTGCCCAGGTTAACCCTATAGCTGAAAGGTTTTTCCAGTTCCAGCATATGGCCGAAACACTCTTTGTCATAGCGTATTTCAGCTCCTTCAGCATACCAGTCTGCCAAACGCTGCTTGATCTTTGGGTAATCTTCCGGCGCGGCCTCTTCTAAATCCAGGTGGATTTCTATTTCCATGTTTTTCGCTGCTCCAATGTACCCAATATCGAAAAGGCTTCCTGATCTTCTACAGGGTAACGGAAAATCTCTGGGCTACCAATTCTTTGTGCTGTTGCAGAACTTGATTGTACTGGCCGTCCAGATCTGCCTTCACCTTGGACCACTCCTCCTGAAACTTGGGATGCATCCTCGGGTCCACCTTCATGCCCAGGCCCTTTTGGCCTGTCTGCTGGGTCAGGGCCTGTTCCATCTGCTGCCTGAAGGCATCTTCCACCTGCTGGTGAATTTCTTTTTTGTGCTGTTGGTAATGCTCCAGAATTCCTTTCATGTCCCTGAACACCGATACCAGGTCGCCGCTTCCCTTTGCCAGCTCTAAAAGACCCTGCATCGCCTTTTCGGCTCTTTGCCCTTCATCATCTCTTGGCAGGGTAATATTTCTTAAAAAAACCTGAACCAAACCTTTTTTAACAAGGGCTGAAACGCCTGTTGCCTCCAGGATACCAGAAAAATCAACCTCCTTTCCCTGGAGATAGTCGGCTGCCATGCGCATGCCTTCTTTCACTCTTTCTTCGCTCTGAATTTCTTCCTGGCTGGCACGGCCCATGGAGGCGGCCCGTTCCATTACTTTTTCAAGTGTGCTTTTTATCTCTGCCATGATGGAACCTTTTTGGGAGAAGCTTTTGCAAACAGTTTACGCCTGAATTCAACGCCTCATTTCTTGTGGTGTGACGTGATTTATACGCTATATTCGGGAAAGAGACAAGAGAGCACCATAAAAATATTCTTTCGCTGCATGCCAGTTAACTTTTAATGTCTGCGCTGGACTAGGAAGATATTTTATCACGAAGTTTTTACTCCTTTTCCTTTGGCACGAAACAGATGTGAAAAAAAACTTTTTACAGTACAGTGCTTCCGTGTAAATCTAACCCCTGGTCAACAAACATCGAATATTTGCATATATCTATAACGCAATTGCTTCTGTTTGAGGAGAATAAATTCAATGGTTCACATAATTGTCCTTGCCACAAGAAATGCAGGCAAAGTAAAAGAGTTTCAACAGCTCTTGGAAGATTTTCCTGTGCAGATAAAAAATCTCAATGATTTTGGCCCTATTCCAGAGGTTGAAGAGGATGGCACGACCTTTGATGAAAATGCCTATAAAAAGGCTTCATTTGCGGCCAAGGTCCTTGGTTTGCCGACTATCGCCGATGACTCCGGGCTTGTGGTTGAGGCCCTTGGCGGGGCCCCTGGTGTAATGTCAGCCCGTTATGCAGGCGAGAATGCCACAGATCAGCAAAACATAAAAAAACTTCTGGGAGAAATGGAGGGGAAAGCCGATCGGGGCGCCGCATTTGAGTGCGTCATATCAATAGCGGTACCATCAGGCCCTGCCTTGACATACGAGGGCCGCTGCGAAGGTGAAATCTCCACGGAACCGAAAGGTGTTTCTGGCTTTGGATATGATCCGGTCTTCTATTTCCCGGAATATGGTAAAACCTTTGCAGAATTAACGAGCGAAGAAAAAAACAAGGTCAGTCACAGAGGAAAAGCACTGGCTCAGGTGGCAGCGGAATTCGATAAAATTCTCGCGTGGCTGGAGGCACGATTGGCGGAGGTCAAGCCTCCAAAGCCTGACCATGCCCAGTTTGAACATAATGACTGGTCTGAAGACAAAATGGTCTAGCTCCTATCTCTTCACATGCTTTGTGGGTATTCATAAAGCACAACCAATTGAACTTGCTATCTGTTCCCCTTTTTGTTTGTCATTAGTATTGCTCCTCTTTCAAACTCCTGCCCAACAGGTCCCGGACAGCATCCTTGCATGGTTTGTCCTGGTAGAGAACCTGATACACCTGTTCCAGGATGGGCATTTCCACGCCAACCTTCCTGGCAAGATTCCAGGCAGAGCGCGTTGTCTTTATACCCTCGGCAACCATATTCATCTCTGAAAGGATCGTACTTAGTTTTTTACCCTGTCCCAGCTTCAAGCCCACCATGCGGTTCCGGCTCAGGTCTCCTGTACAGGTAAGAACCAGGTCTCCCACCCCCCCCAGACCCGAAAAGGTAAGAGGGTCGGCCCCCATTGATACTCCGAGCCGGCTTATTTCAGCCAAGCCTCTCGTGATAAGTGCTGCTCTTGTATTTGTGCCGTATCCGAGTCCGTCACAGATGCCGGCCCCGATGGCAACAATGTTCTTTAAGGCTCCTCCCAGCTCTAAACCGATGACATCTGTTGCGGCATAGACCCTGAAAAGCGAGGTGGAAAGAGCCCTTTGGATACGGATGGCCTCTTCTTTCTTCTGCGAAGCTACCGTAACTGCAGTGGGTAGCCCTGCGGCAACTTCCTTGGCGAAACTGGGGCCGGACAGCACCCCTGTCTTAATATTTCTTTCTCCAGTAACTGCGACAGATGACAGGACATCCTCCATTACCTGTGTCATGGTAAGCAATGAGTCATTTTCAATGCCCTTGGATGCGGAAACTACGATCGCGTCATTATGCAGATATGGTTCCAGCCCTGTAAATACTTCACGAAAAACATGGGAGGGCACAACCATTATGATGATTGCATGACATTCAACCGCTTCTTTGAGACCAGCAACCGGGGTAACCGTGTCTGCAAGTGTAAAACCCGGGAGATAGTCCTTGTTCTGGCGGGTCGTTTTGAGCTCTTCAACGTGTTCTTTTCGGTGGGCCCACAGGGAGACTGTTTGGCCCAGGTCACCAATTGGTTTGGTCAGGGCTGTTCCCCAACTGCCTGCCCCAATAACAGCTATCTTTTCAACTGTCATCCGTTTGTCTCCTGGCCTTGTTCCTGAATAAATTCTTCATCATTATCCCCGGCACCGGTTGCCAAAATATCCAAGACCATTACAGATACCAGCATCTGCTACCGCAACTGGCTGGACGGGCAGATCTTACCATCCGGTTAGATTAATCCTCGGGTGATATCTCTGTTTCATTGCTTTCCTCGTCATCATCACCCGACGGCTCGGCCATGCGGTCCATGCCGACAACCTTTTCACCCGCGCCCAGCCTAAAGAGGTTCACTCCCTGAGTGTTCCGGCCGATAACCCTAACATTCTTCATATTGGTCCTGATTATCTTGCCGCCGTTGGTGATCATCATGATCTCATCATCATCAACGACCTGGAGAGCACCGATCGCCTTGCCGTTCCTTTTGCTGGTCTTAATTGTGAAGACTCCCTTGCCGCCACGGTTCCTAACCGGATAGTCCGCTACCGCGGTCCGCTTGCCAAAACCGTTCTCGGTAACAGAGAGGATCGATTCTGTGCTATAATCAACAACCACTACGCCGACTACGGTATCGCCGGGATTAAGGGTCATGCCCTTGACTCCTGAGGCAGTCCTGCCCATAGGGCGGACTCTCTGCTCGTTAAAGCGGACCGACATGCCGTTGCTGGAAAAAAGCATTATATCGTTATTGCCCCTGGTCATGACCGCCGAGATAATTTCGTCGCCTTCCCTGATCTTCAGGGCGATTTTGCCACGCCGCATCGACCGCGCATATTCACGAAGATCGGTCTTCTTGACGATACCTTTCTTAGTGACCATCATCACGTAACATTCTTCGCCTTCCTGCAGCTCAAAGCTCTTGACCGGCATAATCGCTGCCACCTTTTCACCGGGAGTCAGATCAAGCAGGTTTACCAGCGCCTTGCCACGCGCAATGCGGCTGGCCTGCGGAATTTCAAATACTCTTCGGTGGAAAACCTTACCGTAGTTGGTCAAAAACAGGAAGGTATCGTGGGTGTTTGCCAGGTAAAGGCTGTTGACAAAATCCTCCTCGTGGGTCTGCATGCCCTTGACCCCTTTGCCGCCGCGGCGTTGGGACCGGTAAAGGTCAGCCTGGTTGCGCTTTATATGGCCCTCATGCGAAACGGTGACCACCATCTCTTCCTGGGCGATCATGTCCTCCGGTAGAATCTCATCCGGGGCCTCGGTTATCTCGGTACGGCGTTCGTCACCGTACTTCTCCTTGATCTCTTCGAACTCATCGTGGATAATCTTGAGGACCTGTTTTTCGTCAGCGAGGATCTCCTTAAATCGGGCTATCTGATGCATCAGCTCTTCATATTCCTCAACTATCTTGTCACGTTCAAGACCGGTCAGCCTCTGGAGACGCATATCAAGGATCGCCTGGGCCTGAATCTCCGAAAGTTCATACCTGTCCATCAACCCCTGCCTGGCCTCTTTCGGACCCGGCGATGCCTTGATTAATTCTACCACCTCATCTAGATTGCTTATGGCGATCTTGAGGCCTTCAAGGATATGGGCTTTTTCCTCTGTTTTTCTCAAATCGTAAGCAGTACGACGATAGACGATGGTTTTCCGATGCAGAAGAAAATGCTGGAGTATCTGCTTAAGGTTAAGTATTTCTGGACGGCCGTTGACAATACTCAGCAAAATCACCCCGAAGCTCCTCTGCAGCGGGGTCATCTTATATAGCTGATTCAAAACCACGTCGGCGATCTCGTCCTTTTTCAACTCAAGAACAATCCGCATACCGCGCCGGTCGGATTCATCGCGGACCTCGGAGATCGAATCTATTTTCTTATCCTTGATCAACATGGCTATTTTCTCGATCAGGCTTGCCTTATTCTGTTGATAAGGAATTTCGGTGATGATGATCGATTCGCGATTGGCTTTCTTGCTCTTCTCAACCTCGGTCTTCGAGCGCATGAGAATCGAGCCGCGGCCGGTTTCGTATGCCTCCCTGATGCCTGCTCTGCCGCAGATGTAGGCGGCTGTCGGGAAATCCGGCCCGGTGATGATATCCATCAGCTGATGGATAGAGATACTGGGATTGTCGATTAGGGCTATGAGTCCGTCCATCACCTCGGTCAGGTTGTGAGGCGGAATATTTGTGGCCATACCCACGGCGATCCCGGAAGAGCCGTTGATTAACAGGGTGGGAACCTTGGCCGGAAAGACCACCGGCTCCATGAGGCTGTTATCGTAGGTGGGAGTGAATTCGACGGTTTCCTTATCGAGATCGGCGATGATCTCCTGAACGAGCTTGGTCATGCGCGCCTCGGTATAACGCATGGCCGCAGGCGAATCGCCGTCCACCGAACCGAAGTTTCCCTGGCCGTCAACCAGGAGATAGCGCATTGAAAAATCCTGGGCCATTCGAACAATGGTGTCGTACGCCGCCGTATCACCGTGTGGGTGGTATTTACCTATCACGTCACCGACAATCCTGGCTGACTTGAGGTAGGGGCGGTTGTGGTAGTTGTTCAGTTCCCGCATCGCAAAAAGGGCGCGTCGATGGACCGGTTTGAGGCCGTCTCGAACATCGGGCAGAGCCCGGCCGACGATGACGCTCATGGCATAGTCCATGTAGGATTTTTTCAACTCGGCTTCTATGGATATTTCAGGAAAAATTTCCTTGGGTATTTCTTTTGTTTCTTCCACCATCGTGTGTTTACCTGTCGTTTTTCTTATACAACCCGTTTGTTAATATTTATGATCCCGCGCATAGAGTATGACGTTGGTTATTAGATATCCAACTCGGATACTTCCATGGCGTGATGTTGGATAAACTCGCGCCGCGGCTCAACCTTGTCCCCCATCAATGTGGTAAAAATGTCGTCGGCCTTTTCTTCATCTTCAATTTTTACCTGGAGCATGATTCTCTTATCCGGGTCCATTGTGGTCTCCCAGAGCTGTTCCGGATTCATTTCACCAAGACCTTTATAGCGCTGCAGGTGGCTGCCCTTGAAGGATTCTTTGCGAACCACCTCGAGAAGCTCTTTCCAGTCTCCAGCCTCAACCTGCTGGCTCTTATTGTCAATTGTATACGCATCCCCGATCAAATCTTTAACCTTCGGGTAAAGATTAAGAAGAGCATGGTATTCCGGGATCAGGGGAACCTGCGGACCAACTGTCACCATCAGGTGGGCTTTATCCTTGTAAGCGGCATCGAACTCATAGCAACTTGGCTTCCAGTGACAGGGTCTTGTCGTTCCCAGGATAAACTCCTTGTCCTTAAGGTGATCCCTTAATTTTTCAACAAATGTAATATCCGCAAACTGGTCGGCCGATTTGACATCATTATTCAGCAGGAAGGTTATCATGTCCTCCCAGATCCCCACCCTTTCAAGATATTGTATGATTTTAAGGTAACCGGACAGCTTTTTCAGGAGATCAACCATCTCATCTCCAGCCATCTCTTTGCCTTTCTTGCCCTTCCTGATTGACATCATAGAGCTGGCCTGCTGGAAAAGGAACTGGTTCAGTTCCTCATCATCGGCAAAGTACTGCTCCTTCTTGCCGCGCCCCAGGCGGTAAAGGGGCGGTTGAGCAATATAGACATGGCCGGCACTAACAAGTGAATGCATCTCCCTGAAAAAAAAGGTCAGGAGCAGGGTGCGGATATGGGCACCGTCAACATCGGCATCGGTCATTATTACGATCTTATGGTATCGCAGCTGTTCAATATCAAAATCATCTTTGCCGATGCCGGTGCCCAACGCAGCGATGATTTGCTTGATCTCCTCACTTGAGAGGATTTTGTCATAACGGGCCTTTTCAACATTCATTATCTTGCCGCGTAAAGGTAATATAGCCTGAAACACCCTGTCACGACCCTGTTTGGCACTGCCTCCGGCTGAATCACCCTCAACCAGAAATATTTCTCTTTCTGCGGGTATCTTTGATTGGCACTCTGCAAGTTTTCCAGCCATCAACAGATCAATACCGTTACCTTTTTTCCTTGACAGCTCTTTGGCACGGCGGGCCGCTTCCCGAGCCCGGGCAGCTTCAACAACCTTGGCAAGGATCTTCTTGGCTTCCATGGGGTTCTGTTCAAGAAATATCCCCAGTTTTTCATTACAGATCGACTCAACGATCGATCTGACCTCGCTGTTGCCCAGTTTGGTCTTTGTCTGGCCTTCAAACTGTGGGTTAGGCACCCGTACAGAAATCACACAGGTGATACCCTCCCGAACATCATCGCCCCCCATTTTTTCTTTCATGCTCTTGGGAATGATGTCTTCGGTGGCATAGCGATTGATGCATTTGGTAAGGGCACCCCGGAAACCGGTGACGTGGGTACCGCCTTCCTTGGTATGGATATTATTGACAAACGAGAAAAGTCTTTCTGTGTAGCCTGTATAATACTGAAAACAAACCTCGACCTGCACTCCATCCTTTTCGCCATCTAAAAAAATTGGTTCGGGGTTTACTGGGGTCCGCTTGCGATTCAGATATTCGACAAACTGGCTGATCCCGCCTTCGTAGTGAAACTCATCCTCAGCACCATTTCTTTCATCGTGGAGGACAATCTTCACGTTCCTGTTTAGAAAGGCCAGTTCTCTCAACCTGTTTTGAATAATTTCATATTTGTATTCCGTTGTCTCCGTAAATATTGATGGGTCGGGCTTAAAGGTTATTTTGGTACCTGTAAGTTCTGTTTCACCCGTTGTTGCTATGTCGCTGTCTTTATCCCCGAAAGAATAAGACTGCACGTGTGTATGGCCGTCTCTTTTTATTTCAGCACGGCACCATGCACTCAGGGCGTTTACCACTGAAACACCCACCCCGTGTAAGCCGCCGGAAACCTTATAACTTGAATGGTCAAATTTGCCGCCTGCATGTAGGGTGGTCATGACAAGTTCCAACGCAGACATGTCTTCGGTCGGGTGTTTTGCAACCGGGATACCGCGACCATTGTCCTCTACAGAAACAGAGTTGTCCTGATGTATTATCACCTTTATCTTGGAACAGTATCCGGCAAGGGCCTCATCAATGCTGTTGTCAACCACCTCGTATACCAGGTGATGCAAGCCCTCTTCTGCGGTATTGCCTATATACATTGACGGTCTTTTGCGGACCGCTTCTAGTCCGGCCAGAACCTTTATCTGTTCAGCTCCGTAGGCGTTTTTTTCTTCTTTTTTCTCAGTTGGTTCCATTTTTTTTCCGTTTAATTTTTATCTCCCGCTTTACCTTTATTATTTTTCCGGCCTCAAATAAACTCTCATCCGGCAGGAATAGCTTCGGGAGTCATTTTTTTATCTTAGTGACCCTATTGATGGGTGTGAAATTATTATTTTTATTTATATTTTCATGGGCATAATGATACTTATAAACCCCTGATCAGCATCACCCTCTAAAAGACATGGGCTCTGATCAGAATTGACATAAGCCCTGATCATGTCACTTCTCATTACCTGGAGTGTGTCTATGAAATAACGGCAGTTAAAGCCAAGTTCCAGCGGTTCACCTGTGTAATTTATTTCCATTTCATCTTTGGCATTTCCGTAATCCATATTTTGTGATGATAACACGAGCTTATTCTCATCAACACTCAACTGGATTGCGTTAAATGTATCTTCGGTAAAAAGGTTTGTTCTTTTCAGGGATTCAAGGAAACCGAGTCTTTCAATTTCTATTACATTTTTCTTTTCAATAACATTTACAATGCTGCCATAATCTGGAAACTCTCCGTTCATTAGGCGCACAATCATAAGAGCATTTTTTGTTTTAACAACAATTTGTTTTTTATCAGAGCCAATGGAAAATTTTTTCTGCCCCTCGCATGCTTTCTTAATTTCAGAAACCCCTTTTCTTGGTATAAGGGTATTTTTTTCTATAATAATCTTATCGCTTTCTTTATCTAACTCCTTTTCCATTATAGACAAGCGATGACCGTCAGATGAAACCATTCTTAAAATGCTTTTTCCTTCTTTGTTTTTTCCTTTTTCAAAAAGAATGCCTGTCAGGGTATAGTTGCTTTCCCTTTCCTGTGCCACTGAAAAAACAGTCTTGTCTATAAGTTCCTTCACTAAATCACAGGGTAAAGAAATAAGTTTTTCTTCATTATATTCTGGAAAATCAGGATACTCTTCACTTGCAGTACCAGCCAGGTTATACATACTGGTCCCTGCCTTAATTTTGGCCCAGTTTTTATCTTTTTCTTCTATTTTTATACTGTCTGATCCTGATTCTTTTACTATTTCATATAAAATTTTAGAAGGTAAGGTCATGGAACCCTGGTTTATTATTTCAGCAGCAACACTTTTTTTTATTCCAACCTCAAGATCAGTTGCTATTATTTCAATATAATTGTCCTGGGTTTGGATAAGTACGTTGGCCAATATAGCCATGGTACCTTTTTTGCCGGTGATGCTTTGCAAGGAACTAAGAGCTGGTAAAAAATCTTCTTTTGAAACATTGATTGATAATGGCATAATTTGATACCTCTTTATAATTATTATTTATGTATTTAGAAGAATATTATTATTAAGAGTATTAATTTGTTAATAATAAATATAAAATATTGATTTATTTATAAAAGTTATTAATAAAAAATTTATAAAAAAAAACTCAAAACCAAGAAAACAAAGTTATCAACATTTTATAAAAATAATGCCAAACAAAAGAATAAAAAAAGCCAAAAAATAAAGAGATTATTATAGAGGAAATACAACAAAATATCAATGTTTTTAAATATTAATAACAACTATTTTTTCTCTTTAATTACAAACATTTACAAGACACACAAAATACGAAAAAATGAAGCGCGGAAAACCCCCTTTTATTAGACTGAAAAAGGATATAAAAAAACTGCTTGAACAAGGGGTTTTAGAGGGAGTTTTTCCTTCTGCTGCAGCTGGTATTGTCAGTGGTTTAGGTAAAGAAAAAAAAATGGCTATTGTCCATCATGGCAATGCATCACTTTATCCGGAAATAAGGAAACTCCACAAAAATAATTTTTTTGATCTTGCCTCATTAACAAAACCCCTTGCCACCTCATTGGCAATCCTTTGCCTTATAGAAGATAAGAAAATTGATATTGATGAAACCCTTTCCTCACTGTTAGAAAAAAAAATAATGGGGGAAAAAAGCAATATAACCATAAGGCACCTGTTGAGTCACTGTTCAGGATTTCCGGCGCACCGGGAGTATTTTCATATTTTACAGGAAATAAAAGAAAACAAAAAAATGGAGCTTGTCGAAAAACTGATACTGCAAGAACCACTGGAAAATACCCCCGGGACCACTTCTATATACAGCGATCTTGGCTTTATTCTGCTTGGCAGAATAATTGAAAAAAAAGCAAGATGCACCCTGGCTCACTATGTTGAGGAAAAGGTTTTAAAACCTTTTCATTTGGAAAAGAAAATTTTTTATAATTCCATAGGTAAAAGAAAAAAAAGCCGCCCCATAAAAGATTTTGTTGCAACAGAAAACTGTCCGTGGAGAAAAAAAATAATGTGTGGAGAAGTCCATGATGATAATTGTTTTGCACTGGGCGGAGTGGCTGGCCACTGTGGACTGTTTGGAAATATTGAAGGTGTGACAACATATGCCGGCTTTATCCTTGATTTGTGGAAAGGGACGGCAGAGCATCCGAATATAAAAAAAGGGAACCTGGTAAGTTTTCTGACCAGACAGCGAAAAATACCCGGCAGCAGCTGGGCTCTCGGATTTGATACACCGGCAGCAGAAGAATCCAGCAGTGGCAGCCGCTTATCATCAATAAGCGTAGGGCATCTTGGTTTTACAGGGACATCATTTTGGATAGATCCGGAAAAAGAGGTTGTTATTGTTTTACTCAGCAACCGCGTGCATCCCAGCAGGGACAACATCAAAATAAAAAAATTCCGACCCTATTTTCATGATAGGGTCATGGAAAAACTGTTCCCGGCAGACAAATAAAATTTTTTTATGGCGGAGAGCAAAAATATTGTTTAAATGAATGAACATTCATTTTTGGAGTGTCCTGTTTGGCATCGGTGTTTTGTTGGCAGCAGCAGAGCTATATCAAGAAAAAAGAGTTTAGCAGTATTTTCCACCGGAACACCCTTTGGATAAAACCACAAAAACGAAAAGGAGCTAACAGTATTATGGAAGGCAAGGTGAAGTGGTTTAATGACAAAAAAGGATATGGCTTTATTGAAACAGAAAGCGATGGTGATATTTTTGTACACTATTCTGGTATTGAAGACTCCGGAGGTTTTCGTTCTCTGCAGGAAGGCGAAACGGTGGAATTTCAGATAGAACAGACCCAAAGAGGACCACAGGCAGTTCAAGTTAAAAAACCGGCCGGATGAAAGATTTTTGGGATGGATTTTGGGTTTGTAAAAAGCCGGGGGGTGCCAGCAATTAACCCTTACCGGCTTTTTTGTTTAGTAAAAATGGTCCTGCCGGTTAAATATCCGCCAGTTGGCCCCTGCTCATTCTGTATTGTTTTTGTGCCTTTCCCGCCAATCCGAGGTTGTGGGTTATCAGAATAATGGTCACTCCCTGCGTCTTGTTAATTTCTTGAAGCAGGTGCATAATTTCAGCCTCGGTCTCCTCATCAAGATCGCCTGTTGGTTCATCAGCAAGTATGATATCTGGCTTGTTTAGCAGGGCCCTGGCAATAGCAACTCTTCTTTGCTGACCGCCGGATAGTTGCGAGGGGTAAGAGTCCAGCTTTTCCCCGATCCCAACCATTTCCAGAAGGTCCCGGGCGATTTTGTCCTTATCTGTTTTGGGGCCAGGGTTGAATATTCCAGGCAGCAGCACGTTTTCTTTGGCTGTAAGGATGGGCAGCAGACTGGCAAACTGGAACATAAAGCCGATTCTATTGGCCCTGTATTCAGACAATTTGCTATCGTCAAGGGTGCAGATATCTACACCTTCAAGCAAAACCCTTCCGGCGGTTGGCTTCAGGATACCGCCGATGATGGAGACCAGGGTGGTTTTTCCTGATCCCGAGTGTCCAACAATGGATAAAAACTCTCCCCTGTCGATGGAGAGGGAGATGTTGTCAACCCCCACGAGGGTTTCGTGGTCAACGGTATAGATTTTGGTCAGGTTTTCAATGTGTAGAAACAAGACGCTATTCCTCTTTAATAACCAGCAGCGGTTCCATTTTTTTAATGCGGTTAATGGGCATCATGGCGCCGGTCACACAGATGGTGGTTCCGACAAGAAGACCCACCATGGCGATTACAGCTTGCTGGTTGACTGTCAGGCCCGCAGAAATGTTTTTCAGCAGGCTGAACGATCCAGCAAGCAGTGCTGAAAGGTACGTGCCGGCCAATACTCCAATTATGGAGCCTAAAAGCCCCAGCACCAGGACTTCTATAAGGTAGAGCCTGACAATATGGGATTCTTTGGCGCCCAGGGCCCGCATTATGCCAATCTCTTTAGAGCGCTCATTGGCAATGGCAGAAAAAATAGCCCAGACAAGAAAGGTTGTCAGAACTGAGGCTAGAATTGTGGTAAGTAAAAATATTTTGTTGATATCAGCAAGGGTGCTGATGAATTTTTCGCCCATATCGCTTCGTGCCACCACATCAACCTCGGGGATTTCTCCTTCAAGTATCCTGCCAACAAAATCTGGGTCTAAGCCTTTTTTAAGCTTGGTGAAAATGATCGATATTTGCCCTTTTTTCAGGGGGGATTTGCCGCTTTCAATGATGTTTTGCAGGTTTTCTTCGGTCATGAACAGGGCATGATCCAGGCCGGTGCCCGTTTGTTCAAGCACGCCGACAATTTTAAAGCGGTTGTTAAAAATGGTCGCCTCAATATCCAGGAGGCCGAGGCCAAGGTTCTCACTGGTGCCGAACCCTGCTATGGCCTCACCAAGCTGCAGCGGCCTGCCGAGAGATTTTTGCAGCCAGGGATTGATGATAAAGTCCGTCTCAGGGTTGTAGGCAACAATTCTGGTCGGCATGATATCGCAGCACAGGCCGGAAATTGAAGAAAGGTAGGTGTGGTACGTAAGAGCTTCAATGCCTTCAATTTTCCTGACCTTTTCAATAATGCTGAAGGGCATGTAGAAGGAGGTGTTCTTTGACTCGAGAAGAAATTCTTCGGCAAAGCCGCGGGCTCCAACCGGCACAACAACAAGATCGGCCCCCAGGCGTTCCGAAGATTTTTTCAGGCTCGACGCCACGCTGACCGTAAAAGAGATGGCAAATATCAGGAGTGAAACAAGCAGGGCAATGGCAAAAACAAGTACACCTGTCCTGAATGTTTTTCGCTTCAGATTTTTAAGAGCAACGGAAATAAAAGAAATTTGAGCCATATTTTCAGGATATTCTTCTGCCTTGTTTGGGTGTTTATAAAACAAAAAAAAGGGCTTCGGGTAAGGTAACCCGAAGCCCGCATCTAATCAACTGATAATAGTTACTACAGATAGATTGGAAAAAGTTATTTCCAGTTAGCATCCAGACCGCAGAGAATGGCCTTGCCGATGCCCTCGCCCTTATGGCAGGCAAAGCAGACAGATGCTGACTTGCCAACGGTTTTCCTGGCTTCAATATCATAGAGCAGGAGGGTGCCGTCAACAGAGTCATTGCCTTCAAAGTCCTTGGCTTTTTCGCGCAGGGTCATAACAGCATACTTGCCGTCCGGGGTTGGTTTAATGTCATGGTTTTCACCTGGCAGCGGGGTGATCTCGTCGAGCACTTTCAGTGTTTCGGCATCGATGAGATAACCGCGGTCAGCACCTGACTGCAGGAGGTACTTGCCGTCATCGGTGAAGTACTGCCTGAAGGTGATGGTGCCGCCTTCGGCATCTTTGGGTTTGCCGGTAATCATCGCTTCGGCAAGTTTCACGATTTTTCCCTGCTCCAGGGCTGCCATGTCAAGATACATGAGCTTGGTGTTGCCGGTCCACTTGGTAAAGCCTGCAGGAGTGTCGTTGACAGTCAAGAGGAACTTTTTCATGTCCGGGGTATTAATGCCGTGGGCAAAGGTTGTCTCGCCGGCCTTGATGCCAAGATCATCGAAAAACACCCGGTGCATCAGCTTCATGGTCTTTTTGTCATACACATCGATATATCCCTCGTTGGCCATAGAAATAGGGATATAGGAACTTTCGGACTGGCCGGACGCGCAGTAGTTGGCACCGGTCCATGCTGCTCTTTCGGGAGCCGGGAAGGCGACGTCAGCTACAACTTCACCTGTCCTGAGGTCGGTTTTTCCCACATGCAGGTTGCCGCCCTTGGCATTCTTGTCCTTCCAGGTATCCAGCTTGTAAGTTGACCAGTACATGGTATTTCTGTCACTGGCATCAATCCTGGCATCGTGGGTCGGGTATCCGGCTCCGCCGATATCCACCATCTCAACTTTGTTTACGGTGATGGGTTCCTCTAGATTGTTCGGGTCGATGGAGACATCGGCTTTGGAAAAATGGCCGCCCATGCCGGCTATGTAAAGGGTGCCGGCATAGGTGCTTTTGCCGGCTGCCTGTGCAACCGCGACAGGTGAGTAAGAGTTTACGGCGCTGAGTGTAAAATAGGCACCAGCGACCAAGGACAGAATAGCAACAGTTGATAATACTTTTTTCATGTTTCCCCCCGTTATTAAATTCTTGTTTTTTGTAAATTATTTTTGAGCGCGACCAATAAAAATACTAAATATAATTTACCTCCTCTAGTTCATATTAATTATAGCTACCATCTTTGGTGGTCGCGGCAAGATGGTTTCCCTCTAGCTTATTCAATATGTTGTAAAAAAAAGATTGTCGGTAGCACTTGATACCACACTGTGGTACAGTAGTCAAGAAAAATTATTATTTTTTGAAACTTTTCTAACCACCTGAAATAAAAAAATAAAACTAGCTCTGTTCTGTAAATATTTTGGTTTTGAATCCAAGGTTTTTCACTTTTTTTATTATGTTTTTCACTTCAATCTCGCCAGGGTCATATGTAATGGAAAAAATCCCATCTTTAAAATTGACAGTGGCCTCTTCCACGCCATCCATTTCAAGCATGATATTTTCCATATCCATGGCACAACCGGTACAGACAATGCCCTCAACAAGAAACGTGATCTCGGCCATGATTTTTTCCTTTGCTCTCTCCTGAAACGAAATAATATACAAAGGAAAGATTTATTGTTTATCCGCATTTTTTTGTCAAGGTGTTAAAAAAAAGTCAAAAATGCAATAGATGTAGGGTAAGTATCGGTAGATGTCGGCTTTGGCAGAGCAAAGCGGCAACCAAGCGGACATGACAATTTAATAGTCTGATATTAAAGCCAAAAAACCAGCGGCGAAAAGCAGAATATAGAAAAGGCATGAAAGGCGGCAAAGAAAAAGATGTGGATCAGCACCTGTTCATATTCATCCTGAGCCTGGCAACCCCCTTTGTGCTTTATTTCAACAGACACCTTGATGACAACAGGCTCACAAGCTGGAGCTGGGTGTTTGACTTTGTGGACCTTTCCCGTATTGGCTTGACGCTGGGTGCAGCTCTGATTTTTGCCTGGTTGCTCAGCCAAGTGACGTTTTATGAAAGAAGTAAACCGTTTGTGCTTTTTGTCGCTGCCTTTGTCATGGCTTCATCCTTCTGGTCTGTACCAGAGGTTATTGTGGATAGTTCACGATATTTTACCCAGGCAAAACAACTCAGTGTTTACGGGATTGGATATTTTGCAGAACAGTGGGGCAGGGAAATTTTTGCCTGGACAGATCTGCCTTTGGTCCCTTTCCTGTATGGCCTGGTATTTAAATGTTTTGGCGAGCAAAGAATTTTCATCCAGGTTCTCAATACATTTTTTTATTCTTCAACCGTTGTTTTAACCTACCAGCTCGGCAAAAACCTGTGGGATGAAGACACCGGCTTCCGTGGGGGGTTGCTGCTTCTCGGCTTTCCATACCTGTATACCCAGGTTCCCTTGATACTGGTGGATGTGCCGACCATGTTTTTTTTCATGCTCGCGGTTGTTGCCTGTGTTAATGCTTTAAAAAATGGCGGAGCAGGCCGTATTATACTGGCCGCTTTCTCATTGTTTTTGGTTTTTTATGTAAAATACTCAACCTGGATGCTGCTTACGCTTTTACCGGTTATTTATGCTTATTTTATAGGCTTACATCCGGGCAAGGCTATAAGGCGGGGCTTGGTTTTAATCATGTTATTCCTCGTAATGGCAGGAATTTTCTTTTTTGTATATCGGGATATTCTGGGTCCACAGCTTAGCTTTCTGCTAGAGTACCAGAAACCGGGCCTGGATCGCTGGGGCGAGAGCTACATTTCCACCTTTTTATTTCAAATCCATCCGTTTATATCGGCAGCAGCCCTTTTTGCAATTTTTACAGCTGTCAGAAAAATGGATTTCAGGTTTTTAATTGTCAGCTTTCTCCTCTTCCTCTTTTTGTTTCTGCAGGTGAAAAGAATACGCTATACAATGCCTGTTTTTCCGATGTTTGCCCTAATGGCAGCTTATGGCATTGGCGAGACACAAAACAAAAAAGTGACAAAACAGGTGATTTTGTCTGTTGTCGGGACATCCTATGTCTTGGCCTTCATGGGCTTTATGCCTTTTTTGAAAACCCTGGGAATCCAGAACCTGCAGGCAGCAGGGCACTATGTAAATTCAATCCCTGGGGCCAATGTTGAAGTCGTAAGCTTTGCCGGGGACAATGCTGTTGTAAACCCTGCGACAGCGGTGCCTGTTCTGGACATTTACACGCGGAAAACACTTGTTTATGAGTATGAACCGATACAGCCGGAGGTTTTGGAACGGGTCAAATCCGCCCCGCTCCGTTTTACCTGGGAATTATCTCTGCCCGGATACTATTCCCTCAAATCGGGCACCAAAAATAAAAATATAGATGCGCTGGTCATAATTTCAGATGATCTAAAACGCCCCCTGCCGCAAGATATTCAAAATAAAGCTTCACGCTATCCATTACAAAAGAAATTCAATCAGAGCTCAAATATTTTTCAGCACCAGACATTTGTAACGGTGTACCACAAATGACAGGTTGCCGCCGCATCGGTAATTTTATCCTCTCCCGGGGCCTTTTCGGGAAAACTTCTTAAAAATAAAGGGTTTTGGGCCGACAGGGACAGGAACCTTTTTTCTTGACATTTACCATATGACAAATTATACACTCCAAATTATAAAAATGAGTGAGGGTTCATTTTTTTATTGGCTGCAAACAGCCGCTGTCTTAAAAATATGCGGCAGATTTTCAGACAGTGTTATAAGGAAAAAGCAAAGGGTATAGGGAAGAACAGCAAACGGTTAACTTATTCATTGAGATCTTGCATTATCAGTTCAAAATGCACCACTGTTTAATGATTTAACCACAGGGAGGGAGTATGGAAGATCAAGAGAAAAAAAATATACGCAAGGCATACATAATTATAGGGGTCATGCTCCTGCTCAGTGTCCTGTATGCAAGTGCAAGTGCAAATTATATGTACTTGAATGTGTATATCTGGTTTGGGCTCGCGTACGGCATGATGCTGCAGTATGGCAGGTTCTGCTTTGCCTCCGCCTCACGTGACCTTTTTGCAGCCGGTGTGCCGCGGATGGCGGTAGGCATTCTGATCGCCCTGATTTTTTTCAGTATTATTCAGGCACTATTAGCAGCAACCAATATGAGCACCTTCCACCCAGCTCCTGCCGGCATACACACCCTGATTGCCGGGATTATTTTCGGCGTGGGGATGGTCCTGGCCGGTGGTTGCGCCTCGGGCTCGCTGTATAAAATCGGTGAAGGCAACGGCACCTCCGTCCTGTCGATTATGGGCATTTCTTTCGGACAGGCTATTTTTGTTACGGCCGGAGGCCCCTTCCTTAAATTAGTACCGCAGTCCTGGGTGCAGTCTTCCATGTCCAAGACCTGGCTGCCCCGAGAAAATGTTACCTCCTGGTTTGACTACTACCTCACCGGGTATATTTTTGACAAGGGAACGATCCAGCTCTCCCACACCAAGCTTTTTGGCGGCCTACCAGGTGCCTGGAAATATTTTATCGGCGATGCCCTGATTAACGCCATAATCCCGGCTATTTTGCTTGTTTTCGTAATATATTACTTCTATATGAAGAAAGGCTTTATAAAAAAACGCAAAAAGCACAACAAAAAGAACCCCGATTCCCCGCTTCCCGAATCAGGACTGGGCACGCATCTACATGGGGTATGGAACATGGTACTGGCTTCTAAGCGCACCACCCTGATGGGAGTTTTGATTGGCATCACGGCCGGTTGGCATATCTATGTCATGAAAGGGATGCAGCTGCGCTTCAATGTTACAAACTTCGGACAGCTGCTGACCAAGATGGGCCATACCGGCGATGTCGGCATCTTCGGTAATGTTTTTGATCCCGGGTACTGGTATATTACCACCCAGGAAGCGCAGTTTGCCGGGTGGATCATGGAAAAAATCGGCTTAGATATGCGGCATAATGTCTTTTTCGGTGTGGTAAACGGCTTGCCTGAACTGTGGCGCAACCCGGCCCTCTGGATGTCGGTCGGCATTATTTTAGGTGCCATGATACTTTCTTTGATTGCAAATGAATTCAAGTTCAAGGCACCGAAGGGCGAGCTCATCGTCTGGGGCCTTTTAGGCGGCACCCTTATGGGCTTTGGGTCACGGCCCGGTCTCGGCTGTAACATCGGCGCCTTTTTTATCCGCTCGGCAGGAGGAGATCCGGGCGGCTGGCTCTTTGGTCTCGGCATGGTTACAGGAGCCTTCTTTGGGGTGAAGTTCTTTAACTGGTGGACAGAAAGGAAGATGGCTAAAGAGATGGCAGACTTTTAAATAAGTTTTAATATCATAACCAACAGAAACAAATTTGGAGGAAAACGAAAATGGCTGAAATGAAATTTAATAAAATCGGTGACGATACTTATGAATTGGATGTGTGCGGATTTGTTTGCCCTCATCCCCAGCTCTACTGCAAAAAATCACTGGAAAAGATGGAAGAGGGCGATACCCTGAAGCTTGTCTTTGACAATGCCTCATCAGGCGAAACCATTATTCAGATGTGTGAACAGGCCGGCCATGAAATCCTGGAGCAGAAAAAAGAAGGCGGCAAAATCATCTACATGATCGAAAAAGGCTAATCACCCCTATTCGTTTAGAGCATAAAAGGCTCTAAGGAGGTCAACACATGAATAAGCCTCTGGCAATAATAATAGTAATAGTGGTTGGAATGCTGGGGTTTCTGACTATGTACAGTCAGACCGGTAAAGTGCCTGAAGTTGAAAAAGTAGGGGAAAGCCTGGAAGGCCATGAAGCGCAGCCTTCCGGTGGATATGGTGCAGCCCCGGCCCCGGCCGCTGGCGGTTATGGTGCTCCGGCCCCGGCGGCAGGTGGTTATGGTGCTCCGGCCCCAGCCGCAGGCGGTTATGGCGCCCCGCCACCAGCAGCAGGCGGTTATGGTGCTCCACCTCCAGCCGCAGGCGGTTATGGTGCTCCTCCACCAAGAGCAGGCGGTTATGGCGCTCCACCTCCAACAGCGGGCGGTTATGGTGCCCCGCCACCGGCAGCAGGTGGTTATGGTGCTCCTCCGCCTCCAGCACG
>Ga0210140_1000011_pt1 | contig 41107 bp, 34 predicted proteins | sample China_Bullhead_C_3_FD_184858 | JGI IMG/M metagenome (GOLD analysis project Ga0210140, IMG submission 184858) | Wetland microbial communities from San Francisco Bay, California, USA, that impact long-term carbon sequestration -... | ecosystem: Environmental > Aquatic > Marine > Wetlands ...
CACCATTTTCATCTCTTCCTTGGTATAGCCGTTCGCCAGGAAAGAATCAATATGGGGCAGACAATTAAAGGCAATCTGATGAGGATAGACTTTGTTCTGTACCGGCTCACCGGCCGTATACGCCCTCACCTGCGCCTCAAGTTCTGCAATTGCCTTTGCACCGGTACCGGAAACCGCCTGGTAAGTCGAGACAACTATTCGTTTAATCCTGGCCTTGTCATGAATCGGTTTTAATGCCACAAGCATCTGGATGGTAGAGCAGTTTGGATTGGCAATTATTCCCCTGTTTGTATACATGGCAATGGCATGGGGATTTACCTCAGGAACCACAAGGGGAATGTCAACATCCATGCGAAAGGCACTTGAATTGTCAATCACTACAGCACCCGCCGCTGCTGCTGCCGGGGCAAATTCAAGGGAGCGGGCTGCGCCGGCAGAAAAGAGGGCAATATCAATGGCGTTGAACGCATCTTTTGACAGCAGGCCTACCGTTATCTCTTTATCCTTGAATTTCAACTTCTTGCCCTCGGAACGTTCCGAGGCCAAGAGGCGCAATTCATTGACAGGGAAATTGACCCGTTCCAAGACTTCAAGCATGGCACCACCAACAGCACCAGTGGCACCCGCAACTGCTACATTATATTTTCTGTTCTGATCACCCATGTTCAAACCCTGAATTTACAATTCTTCACTCTTTATTCTTCATTCTTTTGTCAATCATCAGCTGTCAATCGTCGTCTCGTACCGTATGACGACAATTTTGTATGCTAATAATTTTGAATTTTCAATCTGATTAAACCGCTGCCGCAATCATATCCCCTACTTCCCTGGTGCCAAATCCCATCTTGCCTGCAGATAAACTATCCAGTTTCTCAGCAACTACCCAGCGGATAGCATTTTCAATAGCCAGAGCAGCTTCACTTTCACCGAGGTGGTCCAGCATCATCTGGGCCGCTCCGATTGCAGCCAGGGGGTTTATGATATTCTTTCCGGTATATTTCGGAGCAGAGCCGCCAATGGGCTCAAACATGCTGACACCCTCAGGATTAATATTGCCGCCGGCCGCAATACCCATGCCACCTTGGATCATGGCGCCAAGGTCAGTAATAATATCACCGAACATATTATCCGTTACAATAACATCGAACCACTCAGGATTTTTTACCATCCACATGCAGGTTGCATCAACATGGGCATAATCTGTTTTAATGTCAGGATACTCCTTGGCTACCTCATAAAATGCCCGCTCCCAAAGATCAAAAGCAAAGGTAAGCACATTTGTCTTGCCGCACAGAGTCACCTGTTTCCTCTTGTTGCGTTTACGGGCATATTCAAAGGCAAAACGAATACAGCGTTCAACACCTTTCCTTGTATTGATTGATTCCTGTACCGCCACTTCATCGGGTGTTCCTTTTTTCAAAACCCCACCGGCACCGACATACAGCCCTTCCGTGTTTTCACGCACCACGACAAAGTCAATATCCTCCGGGCCTTTATTCTTAATGGGTGTATCCACGTTGGGATACAATATAACCGGGCGCAGATTGATATACTGGTCAAGGGCGAATCTAAGATTTAAGAGAATGCCCTTTTCCAGGATGCCTGGTTTCACATCAGGATGACCGATGGCTCCCAGAAAAATGGCATCATGTTTCGTTAATTCCTCCACAGCATTGTCCGGCAGAACTTCGCCGGTCCGGATATAGCGCTCTCCGCCATAATCAAAATCTGTCAGCTCCAGGCTGAAATTAAATTTGTCTGCCGCTGCCTTGAGCACTTTCACGCCTTCAGCGGCAACCTCCGGTCCGGTCCCGTCACCTCCCATAACTGCAATCTTGTAAGTTTTACCCATTATCCTTTTTGTCCTGTTAATTATAATTAATGTTAAAGTCTCAACTCTCTATTTATAACTAATTCTTCTCAGCTTCTTTTTGCAAATATACCAGCCTGTTCAAACCATTCAGGTACGCTTTGCCTGCAGCAGTTATAATATCAGGATCAAGTCCGTAACCGATGACCACCCTGCCGTTATCCTCTATCCTGACGAGTACATCCCCCTGAGCATCTGTGCCGCCGGTAATGGAGCTGACCGAAAAGAAAAGCAGCTTGCTGCTTGTTCCCGTAAGTTGGGCTATGGTTCGATAGGTAGCATCAATAGGTCCGACGCCGATTGCTGCCCCTTCCTTCTCCACTCCCTCAATCTTGAGACGAACTGCGGCTGTGGGCAATTTCATGCTACCGCTCATAACTCCCAGGGAAACAAGTTCATAAACCTCCGGGATGCGAATTATTTCATCCATGATGATGGCCTCCACATCCTCGTCAAAAATTTCCTTTCTGACATCGGCCAGATTCTTGAACCTGGTAAATACCCGGCCCAGCTCTTCATTGCTCAGGGAGTATCCCATGACTTCAATCCGGTCCTTCAAGGCGTGCCGGCCGGAATGCTTTCCCAGGACCAGGTTGCCCTTTGTCAAACCAATATCTGAGGGATTCATGATCTCATATGTCGTTCTTTCCTTCAGCATACCATCCTGATGAATACCCGATTCATGGGCAAAAGCATTAGCTCCTACAATAGCCTTGTTGGGTTGTACCGGCATACCCGTGATAGTGCTGACCAGACGGCTGCTGGGATGGATGTATTCAGTAACCACATCCGTGTGAACCGTCAACTGATCAGCTCGGGTGCGGATTGTCATGACAAGTTCTTCCATGGCAGTGTTCCCTGCTCTTTCACCCAAACCGTTTATGGTGCATTCAACCTGGCGTGCTCCATTGGTAATAGCAGCCAGAGAGTTAGCCACAGCCAGGCCAAGATCATTATGACAATGGACACTTAATACCGCCTTGTGAATATTGGGTATGTTTTCGACAAGATAGGCAATCTTGGCACCAAATTCATCCGGCAGGGCATATCCTGTCGTGTCTGGAAAATTCAGGGTTGTCGCTCCAGCTTTAATGACTGCTTCAAAAACCTGACAGACAAAATCCATATCACTGCGGGATGCATCTTCAGCGGAAAACTCAACATTTGAAGTATATTGGGCGGCATACTTTACTGAATCAATTGCCAGAGCAAGCACCTGGTCCTGGTCCATCTTGAGTTTGTGGCGCATATGGATCTCAGAGGTTGCCAGAAACGTATGGATTCTGGGGTTTTCTCCATTTTTCAGGGCCTCCCAGGCACGATCAATATCCTTTTTGCTGCAGCGTGCCAACCCGGCAACCTGAGCATCTTTGATATTGTCAGCAATATTCCTGACACACTCAAAATCTCCTGCAGATGCGATGGGGAAACCGGCCTCGATGACATCAACATTCAGCAGAATAAGCTGCTGGGCCAAACGGAACTTCTCCTGCATATTCATACTGGCGCCAGGAGACTGCTCTCCATCGCGTAACGTTGTGTCGAATATATATATTTTCTCGGACATGGTGTTTCCCCAACTGACAAAATGTCAAACCCTGTAACACGGAAGCTTCTGGTACATGGGTTCTCGTAAACCCAGATACATTTATAAATAAACAAGAAATGCCAGGACGAACTGTCATCCTGGCCATATCTGAATTTCAGACTTTATTTATGGTTAATGGATATTGCGATATTAAATAGTATCTTCCTGCTCTTCAATACCCTTTTCTGCCTTATGTAAAGTCCTGTAGGACGCACTGAATGGGCCGGATAGCACATAGACAAAGCCAATCACAAAAAGTGTCACAGGCGGTTCAGCTGCTACAAGAATCAGCAGCAGTACCATAGCGACTGTCACCTGGAAGGTCTTTTTTCCTTTTGCTGCTGGGTGTTTGAAGCTCATGTACCGAATGTTGCTTACCATGAGATAGGAAAGAATGTAAACAAGAAGCAAAATGGAAACATGTTTCACAGTTTCGGTTGCTCCGAGATAGCGGGAAAAAAGAACCGTAGTGGCTATCATGCCTGCAGCAGCAGGACACGGGAGCCCGACAAAATCTTTAGGTGACTTTTCCAGAGTAAGAGAGTTAAAGCGTGCAAGCCGCAGAGCGGTTGTAGCCACATAAAGAAAAGCAGCCAGCCAGCCATAACGGCCGTAGGGTTCCAAAGCCCAGAGGTATGCAAGCAGTGCCGGCGCCACGCCAAAGGATACCAGGTCACTTAACGAATCATATTCCATGCCAAATATACTGGTGGTTTTTGTCAGTCGTGCAACCCTGCCATCAAGACCATCAAAAATGCCAGCCACTATAATTGCAACGGCGGCATGAAAGAAATTTCCGTTTATGGCCGAAATAATAGCATAAAAACCACTCAAAAGACTGGCTGTAGTAAACAGGCAGGGCAGAGGATGAATCATGCGTTGCCCATGACCGGTTACCTCTTGTGTGCCTTTATCTGAATGTAAATTGTTCATGTGTTTATTCCTCATATTAGGGTAAAAATTATCAAAAAAACCTATTAATTATACCATAATAAGAATATTATATCGCTAAAATAATTAGGGAATATACCCTATTACCGTTTCACCGGCCCTGACTCGCTGGCCAGACCTAACCTCAAGCTGCATCTGTTGCGGCAAATATATATCAACTCTCGAGCCAAAACGGATAAGGCCAAAACGGCTTCCACGTTCAATCTTATCCCCTTTCTCAGCCCAACAGACAATCCTGCGCGCAACAAGACCCGCGACCTGGACAACCGCATAACGAAAATCTTTAGCGGTGGAAAGAATCACAGCACAATGTTCATTTGCCAGACCGCCCTGGTCTGTATTCGCTGCATAAAAACTACCAGAGACATATTGTATTTTTTCCACTTCTCCTGCAAAAGGCAGCCTGTTGACATGTACATCAAATATGGACATGAATATGGACACCTTATACACATGCTCATGGACAAATCTGTCATCAAATATCTTCTCAACCAGGATAACCTTCCCATCGGCCGGTGATACAACTCCATCTTCAGCATCCGGTATAATACGCGCAGGATCACGGAAAAAATAGACAATAAATCCGGTTAAAAAGAGCAATATTGCCGCAATTACTTCATACTCAAGCAGAGCAAATATCAGGGTTGCAAAAGCGGTAAATACAATAAAGGGATATCCTTCCCTTGCCATAGGTATCTGAGGCTCTTTCATAATGTTATGTCTTCTTGTTGGGGGAACAATTCTTCAGTGGTTTGCAAACGGAAACTTTCAATACTCATCACAAACACATTAAATTGTATTAACGTCTGCTCCTGAAAAAACAGCCATTCTTTGGCAGATAATACTTCCATGTTTGTGATTCAACTCAGATTACTGCCGGAGTATATTAAGTTAAGCTGTATCAAAACTTCTTGGCTCGTGCCATGGCAATGGTTCCGGTACGCACTATTTCCTGGATACCGATTGGTTTCAATATATCAATCACTGCCTTAATTTTGCTCCGCGGTCCGGTTATCTCAACTGCATAACTTTTAGGGCTGACATCAACAACCTTGCCACGGAAAATATCTATGACACGCAATACTTCCGCCCGGGTATTCGCTTCCGCCTTGACACGGATGAGTACCATTTCCCGCTCCACGTAATCTGACTCACTTATATCAACAACCTTGATAACGTCAATCAGTTTGTGCAGCTGCTTGGTGATTTGCTCGATAATAGGATCCGGCCCACGTGTAACGAGAGTCAGGCATGAAACGCCAGGATCAAGGGTTTCTGCAACACAGAGGCTTTCTATATTAAAACCGCGACCACTGAAAAGACCTGTAACTCTTGACAGAACGCCGGGCTTGTTTTGCAATAAAACTGAAATGGTATGTTTCATTTCGCTTTCCTTTTATAATTTATACTGTCTTATTCAGGAATCAGGTTCATAACATATTTAAACCAAAAGCATTTCGGTGGTGGCCTTGCCAGCAGGAACCATTGGGTATACGCCTTCCTCCCTGGCAATAACAAAGTCCATAAAAACCGTGTTATCGGTTGCCAGAGCCTCCTTGATTACAGGTACAACTTCGCTCACCTTCGTGGCCCGCAACCCTACAGCGCCATATGCCTGTGCAACTTTGACAAAGTCAGGAGCTACCTCAAGACCAGTGGCAGCATAACGCTTGTCATAAAAGAGTTCCTGCCACTGCCTGACCATTCCGAGAAAATTATTATTGAGGATCGCGACCTTCACCGGGCATTTATATTGCCTTGCAGTAGCCAGCTCCTGAATATTCATCTGCAGTGAACCATCACCGGCAATATCGATAATCGTTCTCCCGGGAGCGGCCATCTGAGCCCCTATTGCTGCGGGAAAGCCGTATCCCATAACACCCAGGCCACCGGAAGTGAGAAAATGCCTTGGCAAGTTAAAATGATAAAACTGGGCCGCCCACATCTGATTCTGCCCCACCTCGGTGGAAATTATGGCATCACCATTGGTCAGTTCGTGCAGTTTCTGGACCACGTATTGCGGCTTAATAATATCTCCTTCCTCAACATAACCCAGCGGATGTTTACGTTTCCAGTCATTGATCTCATCAATCCAGGGGGAAGTTTTTTCCTCCTGTTCCTTTTCCTTGAAATCTTCCTGGACATCGAACCACCTGTTCATGGCAATTAAGGCATGTTTACAGTCAGCAACAATGGGTATGTCAACTTTAACATTCTTGCTGATAGATGTTGGATCGATGTCAACATGAATGATCTTGGCATAAGGAGCAAAGGCAGCAATCTTACCTGTAACTCGGTCATCAAATCTTGCCCCGATGGCAATCAACAGATCACACTGGGATACTGCCATGTTGGCATAGTATGTACCATGCATGCCAAGCATCCCCATGGACAGTTTATGGGTTCCCGGGAACCCTCCTAACCCCATGAGCGTCATGGTTACTGGCATATTCAGCTTGGTGGCAAGTTCAGTCAAATCCTCATTGCTGTTTGAGGCGATGACGCCGCCGCCGGCATAAACAACCGGCTTTTTCGCCTTCAAAATCTCTTTGCAGGCCTTGGCAATCTGGCCAGGATGCGGCTCATAGGTTGGTCTATAGGTCTGCATTTTGATGGGCGTGGGCTCTTCAAAATTGATTTTTGAGTTTACCACATCTTTAGGCAGATCAATCAAAACAGGCCCCGGACGTCCCGTCCTGGCAATATAGAAAGCCTCCCGAATAATGGACACAAGCTCATTTGCATCCTTTACCAGGTAATTGTGTTTGGTGCAGGGCCTTGTTATACCGACAATATCCACCTCCTGAAAAGCATCATTGCCGATGAGAGCTGTGGGGACCTGCCCGGTAAACACAACCAGCGGGATGGAATCCATATACGCTGAAGCAATTCCGGTAACGGTATTTGTGGCTCCAGGACCGGAGGTAACCAGAGCCACCCCTACATCCCCTTTCACGCGGCCATAAGCATCTGCAGCATGTACCGCCGCCTGTTCATGTCGTACAAGAACATGGGTAATATCGGACTTTTCCAGCTCATCATATAAATCAATTACCGCACCGCCGGGAAATCCAAAAATAACTTCAACTCCCTGCTCCTTGAGACATTTAATAATCGCTTGTGCACCTGTCACTTTCATATGAACGTCCTTCGCTTCCAGATTGACTCAAAGTATGCTGACTTTTATTGGCAGTAAGCACTCTTCCATGGCCAAGGTTAAACAAATTCCTTTGTGCCTGCTTTCCCCAAAATGGTACTTGGGAAAAATTTTTAAAAAAATACGAATATATAGCACCATAGCTGATCTTGTCAAGCCAATGTTTGAGTGGAATCGACCAGATCTGGCTTTTTCCAGTGAAATAGCAATATACCTGTTGCATCCTGCTGTCGCATTGTTCTATGTAATGGAGACAAGTGTAAGAAATTACAGCAATAATAAGAACTTTCTTTTTTCACATCCGGTAAATGATACTAACTCATGTATATCTTGTTATATACAAAATCAGGGCCAGACAAATATCATTTTAAACTGATAATTGCCTGTTTAAAACAATTAATTCTTTTACAATATGGTGTTATCATATCATTATTGACTTTTAGATCTATTATACGTGTAAACTGCAAGGAATTACTATTTAAACATTTAAAGTATATACCATAACAATGCAAACACCGATGCCCCTTTCTACTAACGATTCCTTGATTCAGGAAAAGAGGTTAATTACTGTAAAGTTTATTGCCAGAGGCATGCTCCGTCATAATAGTAAAGAGCGGTTCTCCCGGCAATTACCAGGTAATAATTTACAATGGGGCAACTGCCATTTTACCTTTGATAATGATGCTAAAGAATATGACTGGCTTGTCGTGTACCACGATTTACCGCGAGAACCCATGTCTTTGTGTACTGAAAAATTGTGCTGTCCCCGTGAAAAAACCATCCTTATCACCACAGAACCATCCTCAATCACAGTTTACGGCTCTGATTATCTGCGCCAATATGGCCTGATCATTACCAGCCAGGAACCCTGGGCCATCAAACATCCAAATATTATCTTCACCCAGCCTGGACTTGTCTGGTACTACGGAGCCAATGATGACGGGGACAAAATGATTACCTACGACGATTTGCAAAGCACCCCTCCACCGCTAAAAAGCAAGACCATTTCAACCGTATGCTCCACAAGGCAGGGCAGGCTGACCCTGCATTACAAGCGGTATCACTTTACACAGAAACTTAAAAACCATATCCCCGAATTGAACGTATTTGGCCATGGTGTCAACCCCATGCATGACAAAGCAGAGGGCTTGGATCCCTACAGGTATCACATTGCCATTGAGAATCATATTTTTCCCCATCACCTGACGGAAAAACTTCCTGATGCATTTCTGGGATACACCCTCCCCTTTTATCACGGGTGTCCAAATGCTTCGGACTATTTCCCCCCGGAAAGTTTTATACCCATAGATATCAATGACTTTGAAAGGACCGTGGAAATCATTCAAAATGCCTTGGCAAACAACGAGTATGAGGACAGGCTCCCTTATATCATTGAAGCAAGGAAACGGGTCCTGGAAAAATACAATCTTTTCGCCCTGCTCAATGCTGAAATCACAAAACGTGACAGGATCATAGAGACCAGTAAACCCCAAGGGGTGATCATGTGCCGGCAGACCCTTAAATTCAAGAAACCGTTGCTTGGTTTACGCAGGGAAGCGGAAAAAGTCTTTACAAAAGTCAAACATCTCCACTGGTAAGGACCGTCTCACAGCATTTGCCAACAAAAATCTACTATGGGGTGACCACGGACTGCTGGTGATATTCTTGAAATATGCCGGCCTGACACCCTTTTTGCAAAAAAAACTCAACTGCCGCCAATCCATCTTCTCCCAGGTTTTCAGAATAGGAATTTACATAAAGCCCGATATGCTCATTGATTATTGAATCATCAAGTTCATGGGCGTATTTTTTAACATATGTCCGACATAAACCTCTGTTCTGTTGCGCCCAGAGAATGCTTGATCGTAGAGCCCGGTCAATTTTCACAATGAGATCCGGGCCTAGAGAGCGCCTGGCAACTATGCCCCCCAGTGGAATGGGATGTCCGGATATCTTCTCCCACCAGGCGCCAAGATCGACAATCAGCTCAAGCCCCCTGCCTTTGTAGGTAAATCGGCTTTCATGAATAATAACTCCGCAATCAACCCTGCCGGATTCAATGGCTGGCATAATATCATCAAAACGCATCATTACAACATCCTTCCATGCCGGGCCATATAATCTCAGCAACATTGCGGCTGTTGTAAATCTGCCAGGCACAGCCACGGTCATTTCGGCAAAATCACCCCGGTCAACTTTTTGACCGGCAACCAGCAAGGGCCCGCACCCACGACCGAGTGCTGCTCCTGAATGAAGCAGGACATAATCGTCCAGGACATGGCCCAAGGCATGAAAAGAGAGCTTGGTGATATCAAGGCGGCCCTGCATGGCCCACTCGTTTAAAGTTTCAACATCTTCGAGTACGGCTGGCTGCAGGCTCCAGCCGGCAAGGGGTATTTTGCCGTTGACCAACCCGCAAAATATATATGTGTCATTGGGACAGGGAGAAAATCCAATGGAAAGTTGCTTCATAAATAATCCTGTTACAATTCAGTCAGGCTCTTTTGTGCACTTATTATTCATGGAAAGGAACACCATGGACATACTCATGCATTACAACCTCTGCTGCCATGCAAATTTTCTCAATGGCTTCGGCAAGCTGCCAGCTTTCAGCATCCCGGTCTTTCACCATGTTGCTGATACAACGTAGCTCAACGCAGGGAAGGTTAAAGTTTTTACAGACCATTGCCACAGCAGCCCCTTCCATGTTCTCACATCCGGCAGAGAACTTTTCCCGTAGATATTCGCCGCGCACTGTTGTGCCGGAGCTGCAATTGACAGTCACAAAATTTACGATCTTAAATTCGATATTCTGATCCTTTAAAATATTCTCAAAGCGTTGAACCAGATCATTATCAAATAACAAGGGTTTGCCGGCCTTGAGAAGACCATGGTCAAAATCCTGAATGCCATCCTGCATGCAGATGCCAAAATCACCCAAGAACTCCTCTCGTGCCATACAAATATCAAGCTTTTCCAAGCCCGATCTAATATATGCACCAGCCACGCCGATATTCAACACGCCATCGATCCTGGAACCATGCAGGGTCAAATAATTGCTGAGACTGGCTGCAGTTGTAACTGGTCCAATACCGGTAACAAGGGCTTCCACCTGATGAACTGCTGCAAGAAATTGTTGCAGGGGTTTTATTTCATTTTCAGTGGCAACTGCAATAAGGAACATGTGTACACCTCGTAATCGAATACTTGATTATATGGCACGATATGGAAAGTTAGGGTATTTTCCTCATCACAGCAACCAATTTTAGTAACCTCCCGACAGAAATGGGAAAAACATGAATTCTGATTTCAATATTGAAGCATATCAATATGAGCTGCCGCCACATCAGATTGCCCAGTTCCCGACTGAAAAACGTGAACAATCCCGGCTTTTAGTTCTGGACTGCCCCCACGAGCTCTTACAGGATATGAAATTTTCCGACATCCTTGATTTCTTCAGTCCCGGTGATCTGCTTGTTGTCAATGACACAAAGGTTTTCCCGGCAAGATTAGAAGGGAGAAAGGATACTGGCGGGAAGGCCGAACTCTTCTTGCTGGAATATCCTGATTTTAATAAGAGTGATACCGTGCATAAACCAGCCGGCCCATCACATGCAGGGAAAGTTCAATGTATAACTGTAACCGGCCTTATCAAAAGCTCCAAAAAATTAAAACCCGGATCACGCCTTTTTTTCAACCACGACCTTGAAGCGGAACTGCTGCAGTTTCTTGTTGATGGCAAGGTGCAGGTTCGACTTTATTTTCACCTCGGCAGCGGGCAAAATCCGGAAGATATTCTTCTGTCCTGCGGCAGGATTCCACTTCCGCCATATATTAGAAGGAATGACAAGGACCACCCTGAAGACCGCAAACGCTATCAAACTCTTTTTGCCCAGAAACCCGGGGCAGTCGCTGCACCGACTGCCGGTTTGCATTTCTCAAAATCATTACTTCGCAAACTGCAAGAAAATAATATACGGATTGCCCCGATCACGCTTCATGTCGGGTATGGTACGTTTTCACCTGTGAGGGTCAAAGACATACGGCAGCACAAAATTCATGAAGAGTATGTTGAAATACGTTCAGAAACTGCTGAGTTAATCAACCAAACCCGGGAATCCGGCAAAAGGGTCTGGGCAGTTGGCACAACGACGGCACGGACATTAGAATTTGCTGCTGCGGAAACTGGAGAAATTGAAGCTACGCAGGGCTGGTGTGGGTTATATATTTATCCCGGTTACAGGTTCAAAATAGTCAATGGATTAATCACAAACTTCCACTTGCCAGGTTCTTCGCTTCTTTTTCTGGTTGCGGCGCTGACCGGGAGGTCACGCATTCTTCGCGCTTACAACAAGGCAATACGGCTTGGTTATCGTTTTTACAGTTATGGTGATGCCATGCTGATCATATGCTGAAAGCAGGAGGTGCTACAGAGTGTAAAAACCTGGCGTGGTGTTTGAAGAAAAAAGGATCAGGGTGTTGCAGTGCAACTCTCTTTGCTTTTAGAGACTGCTGAGGAATCCGTGGTATTAACTGTAGCTTTTTCAGCTTTTTCCGCGGATTTTTTTGTTGGAGTATCGGTAGGCGTGGAACCCGAACCATTACATGATTTGCTTGTATAGCCATCACTGTACCAGCCTCCGCCTTTTAGCTGGAAAGAACTCATGGACATAAGTTTTTTCACAGACCCTGAACAAGCAGGACAGGTTGTCAATGGATCTTCGGTCATACGTTGAAAAATTTCAAAAACATTACAGCATGATGCGCATTCATATTCGTAGATTGGCATTTTTTCTAGTGCTCCGATCAATATAATATAGCCCCGGCATCCGGGGAAAAAACAATACGGATGGCTTTAATTTATCAATATTACCATACAACTCCTGGTTGGGAGCAAACAATAATTTCAAAGTCCACCCTTGTCAATGCAACAATTTTTTTTAATATATTATTGTAAACAATACTGGGCTTGTTTCAAGTTAGGCTGATTTCTCTTTTCTTTTTATTTGAAAAAAAAGGCACAATTAGATATTGAGTCATGCTCAATTTGGCAAACTGCATAACTGCTTACATCCGCAGCATATTTTTCTGAATACTTTATACAATATTATCATTTTGCCTTCATGTTACTGATTATCAAATTAAATCCAAATAACTTCTTGCATTTTAACCTGTGATACAATAACTAACTATAATTATTCAAACGAGAACATGCAAAAAACTTTAGTTCTTTATTCCTGACAATAAAAACTCATTTACGGAGGAAGGTATTATGGGAAAAACATTAGTTGAAATGGCGGCCGATATAATACAGTCACAGTGCAAGTCAACTTCAATGACCACAGAGGAGATTGGCCTCTCCCTGCAAAATACTTTCAAAACACTGCAAGACCTTCAGTCTTTAGAAACCCATGCCTCCCAGGAAGGAATAACCGATCCCGGCATCAAGACAAAAGCAACTCTTGTACTGTCGCCTGAAAAATCTCTGCAGAAAAACAAGGTGATCTGTCTTGAATGTGGCCAGGAATTCAAAATGCTTTCTCCTAAACACCTTAAATCCCATGGTTTGACAAGCAGAGAATATCGCGTCAAACATGGCTTTTCACTGCGCCAGCCACTTTGCGCCAAATCTCTGTCTGATAAACGCAAAAAAGCGGGTAAGGCAAGGGGCCTCCCTGACAATTTACGAAAAGCAATCGCCCAGAGGAAAAAGCGCAAAACAAAATCCGCTGCCAAGAAAAAATAATCCCAACGCCTTTCACATAAAAAGCGCTCTAGATAGCATCTTTGATTTACAGTCCAATAATTCAAAGATGCTATTTCGTTATTTTGACAACAGGATGTGCCCGAAAATTATCGCAACTGTTATGTAGACAGTTATTCCTTAAAGTAGTATTTTCGATTTTTTCATGTAACCGTGTATCAATTTCTTTTCAGTATTGAAAATTTCACCCCTGTTTACGTTGTGGAACAGGTATTATACTGTATTCAGGTGAAGCTTTTTGCATTTATTCATGCATTAGAACTATGATTGGTATTTTCGATTCAGGTGTTGGAGGTATGACAGTCGCCCGTGCCGTGGAAACCCTGCTTCCCGACAACCAGATTATCTATTACGGTGACCTGGCCCGGACTCCCTATGGCAACAAGAGCCCTGAAGCAATTATCGAGTACTCTATCGGCAACACCGAGTTTCTCCTTGGACATGGAGCCAAAATTATCATTATCGCCTGCAACTCTGCAGCAAGCGTTGCCTCGGATATTCTGCGCCAGACATTCGCTGTCCCCATTTTCGAAGTGATCACCCCTGCAGTAGAACGGGCGGTTGCTTCTACTGTTACCGGCAATATAGGTGTCATGGGAACTAGAGCTACCATCCGCTCCGGCATTTATGATCAAAAGATTATAGAACAGGCTCCTGAGTTTCATGTTTTTTCAAAGGCATGCCCCCTGCTTGTTCCCCTGGTTGAGGAAGGTTGGATAGATGCCCGTGAGACAAAAATGATATTGCGTAAATACCTTGCTCCCCTGAAACAAAAGCAGATAGATACCCTTGTCTTGGGCTGCACCCATTATCCTCTGCTCAAGGATCTTATCCGACATCGCATGGGCAAAAACAGGGTCAGACTGATTGACTCCTCCATAGAAGTTGCATTAACATTAAAAGTATATCTCAGTGAAAACCCTGATTTTGGCAAAACGCTTCAACACGGCAGTCAAAATAAATACTTTGTTTCCGATCTAACAAAAGCTGCTGTAGCTACTGCTGAGAAAATATTCGGCCGTCATATCGACTTGGAAAAGGTTTAATACACAATGTTCAAGACTTTTCTTTATAATTCATTTCCGCAGTGCACTAAAGCATTAAAGTATTTTCTCCTGTCGCTCTTTGTGCTATTAATCCCTGCCCTGGTAAAGGCTCAGGAGATGGATTCCCTCGAAATTGCGCAAAAACTGCAAAGCACCTATGAAAAGGCTTTAAATCTGGTTGCCGACTTCAAGCAAACAACTGCAATGAAATTCAGCTCCCGTGTGCGGCAGGGAAGCGGCACCATGATATTTCGCAAACCAGGCCGAATGCGTTGGGATTACAGATCTCCTGACTACCAGGTCCTCATAAGTGACGGAGAAACAATTTCCATGTATTTTGAAAAAAGTAATCAGATGATCGTAAGCAACGCCAGGGAGTATCTGCAGTCAGATGTCACCTATTCATTCTTCGCCGGCACCGGTGATATATTGAAAGACTTTGATGTAAGTGACCCCGACCTTGTTACTGACAGCATGGATAATTCCTTTCTTATCAAGCTCACTCCCAAGTCTTCACATCCGCATGTATCCTCTATACATGCGTGGATTTCGCACGATTCATTCCTGATTACACATCTGCAGATCGTAGATCACTTTGAAACAGTTACTGATCTGTTTTTTTTCAATATACTTATTAATGCCGACCATTATGACAGCCGCGAAATAAAGGAAGATTTGTTCCTGTTTATACCACCGGCCGATACTGAAATCATAGAACAGTATTAACAGGTTCAGCTGGTAGTTGATTTTGAATTCCCAGAGAAAAGCCCCTCATCAGAAACCGGCTAAAATCATCCTCATATCCATGCCGTGGGCCCTCTTTAACAGGCCATCCATCCAGCTAGGCACATTAAAGGCTTTCCTCGAAAGCAGAAGAATTGATTTTTCTGTGCAGACAAGTCATCCCTATCTGGAAGTAGCATCAATCCTGGGACCGGACCTGTATCAGTGGATCAGTCAGAATCCCTGGGTCAGTGAAGCCCTCTATGCTCCTCTGCTCTTTCCGGAACAGGCTGCAGCTGCGGAAGATTTGGCTCTCAAGTATGTTAAGAACGCTAAGCAAATAATAAAACGGTCTTTTGACTATAAATCTTTAATCAGGCGTCTGGAAAATCAGCTGCTAAACTGGGTCAATAATTGTGACTGGACTCAATATAAAATCATAGGTTTCTCGGTTTGCTTCCATCAGCTTATTGCCTCACTTGCAGCTGCCAGGGCAATTAAGAATAAAGCCTCTCAGGTGCCCATTGTTTTTGGGGGTTCATCCTGTGGTGCCGGTGCCGGGCAATCACTACTGAACGCTTTTCCGTTCATAGACTTTATCATTGAAGGTGAAGGCGAAGAAAGACTCCTGGCTCTTTGTGATTATATATCCGGGTTGCGATCCTCCACGCTTCCTGAAAATATTTTTACGAGAAAAAGCGGAAGTCAGAGTGTACTGCAGCGAAAAAGTCTTAGCGTTACTAAACAGTTAGCTTCGCTTGGCGATTTACCCGTCCCGGATTACAACGACTATTTTGCAACTCAAAAACAATGGTTTTCGCATACACCGTTTATTCCTGTCCTCCCAATAGAGTTTTCACGTGGTTGCTGTTGGAACAAATGCACATTCTGCAATCTTAATATACAATGGTGTGGCTATCGCTATAAAAAAGCTGCCCAAGTTATGCATGAGGTAAAAACTCTCGTCGCCAGGCACAGTTGCCTTGATTTCACATTTGTAGACAATATGCTGCCCGCGACAGAATCCCGGCATTTTTTTAAAATGACAACGGAGGACCATTCTGATTTTAATTTTTTTGCTGAAATACGTTCAGCAAAAGGTAAAGTACCTCTTGGGGATATTTTTTCCATTTATCGACGGGGAGGGCTTTCCACCGTTCAGATAGGTATCGAATCACTCAGCAGCAGTCTGCTGCATAAAATGCAAAAAGGCATCAGTGTTATTCAAAATCTTGCAACCATGCGTGAAGCCCAGGAGAACTCTCTTGGACTGGAAGGCAACCTCATCCTGCACTTTCCAGGCAGTACTCAGGCTGAAGCTGCTGAAACCCTTGAAACCCTTGACTATGTCTTTCCATATCGCCCCCTGGCCATTGCCTCTTTTTTCCTGGGCCATGACAGCCCGATCCATAAAACCCCTCAAAAATATGGCATTAAGACAATCACCAACCATGCAAACAATATCAAACTTTTTCCAAAATCCATCCTCACTCAAATGCACCTCCTGGTGAAGGATTACCGGGGGGACCGAACATATCAACGAAAAATCTGGAAACCGGTTGCAGAAAAGATAAAAAAGTGGCAGCAGTACCATGACAAAAGAAGACATGATGCTTTACAGAAACCCCTCCTTTACTACCGGGATGGAGGTAATTTTCTCCTTGTCCGCCAGGAGCGTCCAGACGGAAAAATTCTGCATCACAGATTGAAGGGCGCGTCGCGACAGATTTACTTGTACTGTACTCATATCAGAAGCAAGAAAGAATTATTTAAGAAGTTTCCGGCTGTGCCGCCTCAAAATATTCTTTCTTTTCTTGGAGACCTTCAGGAGAAAAGGATTTTATTTTCTGAAAAAAACAAATATCTTTCCCTGGCGGTTCACTTCAGTGATAAATATTGCACTAGAATGCCCTAAGGACTAAACGTATTTATACCCTCAACTTTTTTAACTATTAATTCTTTCAGGTAATCACATGCCAGATAACACTCCGGATCAGGAAAGTTTTGCAGATTTATTCAAGGATGACACTATTGCCAATTCGCAGCTTTCACCAGGTCAAAAAATATTGGCAAAAGTGGTTGCTGTCTCACAGGATTCAATTTTCCTTGACGTCGGGGAAAAAAGCGAAGGGTTCCTGAACCGTAAAGAACTCGAAGACGAATCAGGGGAAATTGCTGTCAAGTCTGGGGACACCCTGGAGGTATATTTCTTGTCAGGGGCCCATAATGAAATGTTGTTTACAACTAAAATCGGCAGTAGCTCAACTTCACGGGAACACCTTGAAGAAGCCTATCACAGCGGCATCCCTCTTGAAGGTCTTGTTAAAAAAGAAATAAAGGGCGGTTTTGAAATTACAGTAGCCGGTAATGTCCGGACATTTTGTCCTTATTCCCAGATGGATCTCAAGAAAATTGCCGATCCAGAAGAGTATATTGGCCAGCATATGCTTTTCAAAATCACGAAATTCAGTGAGGCTGGCCGCAATATTGTCCTTTCCAGACGCATAATTCTCGAGGAGGAAAGAGAGCAGAAACTCGAGAAGTTGAAAGAACTGCTCCAGGAAGGCATGACAGTTAAAGGGAAGATTACCTCGATAAAAGATTTCGGCGCTTTCGTCGATGTTGATGGCATGGAAGGGCTTATTCCAATCTCTGAGATCGGCTGGTCCAGAATTGAAAATATTCGCGACGTACTGACAGAAGACCAGGATGTAGAAGTAGTGATCCTTAAACTTGACTGGGAGAACAAACGCTTTTCATTCAGCCTTAAAAAGGCCCTGCCGGACCCATGGCAGGATATAGCAAAGCAGTTTCCAGTGGGATCCTTTCATGCCGGCAAAGTCATACGCTTGGCAAAATTCGGTGCATTTGTGAATCTTGCTGCCGGAATTGATGGACTTATCCATATTTCCAAACTCGGTGGAGGCAGGCGAATCAATCATCCGAAGGAGGTTGTTGAAGAAGGCCAGGCAGTTGAAGTGAAAATTGAGTCCATAGATCCGGATGAAAAACGCATATCTTTATCTCTTGCGGGAGAAATGACAGATGATGCGGCAGCTGCCAGCGAGGAAAATGATGTCAGAAAATATATGCAGAAACATGAAAAACCTGCTTCTGATGATGCAGTCGGGACACTTGGTGAAATACTCAAGGCCAAACTGAAAGAAAAGGAACGGGAATAATTGCCTGCAAACAAGGGAAATTGGTATGCTTGTCGGCATCGCAAAAAGCACGATGCGAGCATGTATTTCGCCTGTAAACAATTAATTTTAGCAGCTGGCGCTCACTCCATTTGTTTTGTAGGAATACATCATGTTTGAACAAATGGTTTCAGCTCTTAAAAATGGCACATTCCCAGATACGAACTTACTCCGCAAACGCTTTGCAGCCGCTCTGGTAAAAAAAATGGGTGTCATTCGGACACCCTATTCGTTCTGGCCTGCTGACACAAAAATAAACCCTCCAGCAAAACAACTTCTCTGGGCTGCTATTCTTTTACATGATAAAGAAAATTTCAGCATAGTTGAAACAATCATCTCCACAGAACTTGAAGAAAAACAGAGGGCGAAAGGGCAACCGGACCCAACTCAAACCCATAACGCCAAGGTTCAGCAACTCCTGCAGGTCTACCTACGTGAATTTATTGAATTGGCACCAGACAAAACATGCAAAGAAAACCTCCGGCACAGGACTAAAGAATTCTTTCCCACCCTTTAGGACCCAATAACCGGCATCCAAAACGGAAAATTTTCAGGTTGGCTGGTGACGAGGCTCGTGAATATGTCTTCTGCTTTCAGCAGCAGGATTACTCCTTCTGCGATCAAGCCACCTCCGAGCCAGGTTAATGGATGTGCTACTTTGCTTTAGATAAAAGATTCGGAAACAACCGCTATAGGGCCCTTCTCTGGCGAACTGTTTCAAAGAGGATTATCCCGGCGGCCACCGATGCATTCAACGAATCCAGAGAACTTTGCATTGGGATGGAAATACTCAGGTCGCAGTGTTCGGCAACAAGGGGACGCAACCCTTTTCCTTCGCTGCCGATTACCAGACATGCTGGTACTGTAAAATCCGTATCAAAGATCGTCTGGGCTGCATCCTTAGTTGTTCCGAATATCCAAATCCCGTTTTCCTTAAGCACTTTAAAGCTGTTCACAAGGTTGGTTACCCTGCTGATATCAATATGGAACACAGAGCCGGCAGAAATTTTTATAACAGTTCCTGTAATCGAAGCACTCCTGTCTTTAGGAAGAATGATGCCGTTCACACCTGCTGCAACCGCTGAACGGATTATGGCTCCGAGATTGTGGGGGTCCTGAATAGAGTCAAGGGCAAGTAATAGTGGAGGCCCGGAAAGCTTGCTGAGTTTATGCAGAAGCTCAGCAAGCGTCAGGCTTGGCAGGATAATCCGTGCCGCGACACCTTGTGAACTTTCGTGCTCATGCTGTTCAGCAGATTTCCCAAAAGCTGGTTTAGACTTACCCGGAAGGGAACTGACTGGAATTGCATATTTTTGTGCCAGTTCTAGAATCTGCTCCAGGCGGTAGCCGGACTTGTCCCTGTCGACAACGATTTCCCGAATTGCCTGCGGACAAGCCTTCAAGGCTTCATGAACTGGATGAATTCCCCATACAAGCTGCTCTGTTTTAGGATGAGCACGGGTGTGTGTTTTTTTTATGTGGTTGCTTTTATTTCTCAATTTCTGCGAAGAAAATTTGACCATCCGGCTATTTAAAAAACCAGGTTGAGTGGTTCTCCGGATAGATCACGTCTTGTTCTGCTTCTTTCGGCAATGATTATTGATTTTAGGATTTCGACAGCCTGCTCTACTCTATCATTGACAATAACATAATCGTAATCGTCAATGCTTTTCATTTCCTCTTTGGCATTGGCCAGGCGGGTGGCAATAATGGCTTCCGCTTCTGTGGACCTGCCTGACAATCTTCTTGCAAGTTCTTCAAGAGACGGAGGTGTGATAAAGATAAAAACGCCTTTATCTTTCAATTTTTCTTTAACCTGACGGGCTCCCTGGACATCTATGTCGAGAATAATGTCTAATCCCTGTTCTGATGCTGCCTGAACCGTGCTTCTGCTGGTGCCATACAGATTACCATGCACCTCGGCCCATTCAAGAAAAAGGCCATGCTGCTCCATGGTTACAAAGGCATTTTTATCTATAAAAAAATAATCAACTCCCTCCTGTTCCCCTGCTCGTGGGGTCCTCGTGGTATGGGAGACAGAAAATACGGCTTTCTTCATTGCAGCAATAATTTTCCTAAGTATCGTTGTCTTGCCGGTTCCGGACGGAGCAGAGATTATGAATAGGCTGCCGTGATACATGGTATGACTTAATCCTCTTCAACAGGGGTGCTCTGGGAGACAGAAGCTGGGGCAAAACGCTGCGTTATGGTTTCAGGCTGCACAGATGAAAGTACAACGTGGTTGCTGTCCATAATAATAATGGAACGGGTCCTCCTGCCTTCTGTTACATCCAGAAGACGATTGTTTCGTTTGGCTTCGTCCTTTAATTTTTTCATCGGTGAAGAGTGTGGATTCACCACGGCCAATATCCGGCTTGCTACGATAGAATTACCGAATCCAACATTGATCATTCTGCCATCCATATTCAAACTCCCTATTCCAGGTTCTGCACCTGTTCACGTATTTTTTCAAGATCGTTTTTCATGCCGACAGTCAAATGAGCCGTTTCAGCATTGCTTATTTTCGAGGCAATGGTATTAACTTCCCTTAAGAATTCCTGCACAAGGAAATCGAGTCTCCTGCCAACCGGTTCATCGAGATTTAAAAAACCTTGAAATTGTTCCACGTGGCTGCGGAGCCTGACGATTTCTTCACTCACATCTGTCTTGTCGACAAGAATAGCTACTTCCTGGGCTATACGTACTGGGTCAATATCTACGCCGGACAGAAGATTGTCAAGCCGTTCCTGCAACCCGGTTTCCCTTTTCTCCATTATCTGAGGTAGAGATTGTGCAATCTCGTCTATCTTCTGCTGGAAACTGTATAATCGTTCCAGAAGATCCTTTTGGAGTGCCTCTCCTTCGCTCTGACGCATTTGATGGCATTCTTCAAGGGCTGCACCTATCGCAGCCCTGAGGGCCGGCCAGAGTTCCTCCAGGAGTTCTCCCCCTGCCTCCTCATCAGGGGAGGCGATAATGTCACGATATGATGCCAGCATGGTCAGGTCCGGCTCCCCCGGGATTGAAAGATCCTCGGCTATATCCTTCAAACAGGCCCAATATTCCCGCGCCAAGCGGAGGTCTGCCTTCAGTCTGGAAGTTTCAGCGCCTTCATCATTAAAAGTAACATAAACATCAACCCGGCCCCGAATATGAAAGGAGGAAATTTCCTTTTTAATCCTGTCTTCCCAGCTCATGAAACGCCTTGGCAATTTTATGCCTATATCAAGATAGCGATGATTGACGGCGCGCAGTTCAACAATCCATGAACCTCGTTTCCCGCTTGCTTCTCCACGGCCAAAACCGGTCATGCTTATAGCTTGTCCCATGGCAACTCCTTGCAAAATGTTGACGCTAGTGCGTAATTATTTTAAAACCGACTACTATTCAGTATATTTCCATTTCAGGGTAACACCCTCGTTCCATTACATTGAATTGTTTATTAATTGGACAAGCTTTTCTGCATAACGCTCTGCAGAAAAAACTAGAGATTCCAGGTCAAGGAAATCAAGAACATGCCTATCAAAAAGGACTTTGGCTTTAGGTGCAAAACCATCCTCCGGTTCCTCCTCCCAAAACAGAAGATATTGAGGTACCATCGGCAGAACCGGTACAAGCAGTGAAGATGTGGCACTGGAACTCAGATCCGGCGGTCCCTCATATCCATCAAGCAGCCCGGCCAAATCCTTTAAAATATGATCAGGTTTACCGGTTAAATGTTCTGCAATCTTTTGTTCACAGTAGGTAGCTAACGTCTTTACCTTGGAAATGGAATTGGGCAGACTTTCCATGCCAATCCAGGTATTGTCAGGTTTTCTGCCACCGCAGGAATGCACATAGTTATAAAGGAGTATCTGGTCTCTGGGATCAACAACCGCGTCATTATCAATGCGTATTTCTGTTTTCCCCAGAATAACATCCTGCCCCAGATACCGCAGATATAAAATATCAGGATTATCCCTATTCCATTTGGCGCCGAGGGGGGAAGCTATGGAGCCAAAATCGAGGGGACTTACTTTTTTCTGCAGATGTTGGACCAAAGCCAGATCATGTTCCTGTGCCACCTGGCCTGCCAGATTTTCCAGATCCCTTAAGGGGCTTGAGATGCTTGCTTCAAGACCCTGAAGATCAATGTACGGGCATAGGGTAATATCCGCCCCAGTATTTGCCACAGCAGCAGCAAAAGCAAGGCAGGTGGGATGCCCGCATTCGCCACAGTTTGTTTTCGGCGTTCTCTGTACTATTTCCAGCGGTTTCATGAATTAAACGAAATATGTTTATGGCACCTGTAAACAAGAGTATCTGTATCTCTTGCCTTGGTCCTGAATTATATTATGCGACCGATTATTTATTTACATCCACCTTACTGGCTCTTTTTTAAAAAAACAAAAATTTATCCATCCGATACAATAATTTCCCCTGTCTTTTTAGGTTCCCCTAAATTTATTCAGTTACCCAAAAAAAATATTGACAGATTAATTCCCGGGTCTTATTTATGTAATTTACAAGAATCATATTTTTAAAAGCCTATCCTTAAAACAAAAATATATAAAAACAGCTTTTTACCTGACAGAAATTTTCCCTCACTTTATTCCCAATACCTGCAAACGAATACTCCGTGAAAAACTGCCCTGAATGCCATATGCAAAGTAGTGAAAAGTCAGCTCTACAGCAGCCTGGAATAGCCGTTGTCGGCAATATGAATGTGGGCAAATCCAGTTTATTTTCCTGGCTCAGCGACACAGATGCTGTCAGTATGAACTTTCCCGGGACGACGGTTTCTCTTTCTGCAGGGCAGATAAAATCTCTGAATGCAACAGTTTATGACACCCCGGGTATTTACTCAATTTTTTCAGCAAACGAAGATGAAGTTGTGTCCCGGGACATTTTGCTTCCTCAACAATCCTTTACCCCTGTTTCCTCTATTCTTTTGGTGGCGGATGCAAAAAACATGAAGCGTTCTCTGGCTATAGGCCTACAATATGCAGAATACGGTCTTCCCATGCTCATCGATGTAAACATGATTGATGAGGCTGCAGCTCGAGGAATTGAAATAGATTTTGATAAACTTTCCGGAATACTGGGCATTGATATTTGCACTTCCATTGCCCCGGAAGGTATTGGGGTCCGCAAAATTCTTGCAAGGCTAAAATCTCCTCGTATTGCTAAAAAACTCGTCAATTATCCTGACTGGGTCAATAATTTCATCGATATCATTGAAAAACTCTGCAGGGATTCAGACATATCTCCCCGTGTCATAGCCCTGCTGCTCCTTGCAGGCGACAGATCAATAGAAGGATACCTGGGGAAAAAATTCGGGTCTGAACTGCTTGAAGAACTTACGTCTTTGGCTGCAGACTATCGCAAGGAAGAAGCTGAAACGTTCCGAGCCCTTATAGCAAATTTGTATAATAAAAAAGCTGAACAGATCGTTAAAGAAATCCAGTATATCGAGCCGCCTTTAAAAAGCCAACACCTTGTCACCTTTGGAGACTGGTGCACCCAGTTGCATACGGGAATTCCCATTGCCATAGCTGTCCTGCTCCTGGTTTATCTTTTTGTCGGCACCTTTGGGGCCACCTTTCTGGTAGATACGATTAACGGGGTGATTTTTGAAGGTTTTCTGATTCCCTGGACCACCAAATTTCTTGAGCCTATACCAAGTCAATTTTTCCGTGACATGTTCGTAGACCCTGATTTCGGCATTCTGCCCACCGGAGTTTTTCTTGCCCTGGGGCTCGTTATGCCGGTGCTTTTTTGTTTTTACCTCGTTTTCGGCATTTTGGAAAGTTCCGGATACCTGCCCCGCTTATCGATCCTGCTTGATAAGGTCTTCCGCAAGATGGGATTAAACGGTAAAGGGGTAATTCCTCTTGTCATGGGTTTTTCCTGTGTCACCATGGCAATTCTCACTACACGCCTGCTAGATACTAAAAAAGAAAAGAACATTGCCACCTTTCTCCTGTTGCTGGGTATGCCCTGTGCACCTCTTATAGCGGTCATGTTCGTCATATTGGATAAAATGCCCTTTACTGCAACCCTGACTGTTTTTGGGATCATATTTGCTCAGACCTTTATTGCCGGCTTTGCCGCCAACAAGATAATCCCCGGCCAAGGTTCCCCGCTTATCTTTGAAATTCCGCCAATGCGTTTACCCAAGCCGATACAGGTCGTTAAATCGGCGGCCCAAAAAACCTATTTCTTTAGCAAAGAAGCAGTCCCTGTCTTTATTTTTGCTTCTCTTTTTGTCTTCTTGTTTGAAAGGATTGGTGGCCTGGAAATTGTTGAGGATTTATTCCGTCCCGTCATCCATAATCTCATGGGGTTGCCGGAAAAAAGCGTCCAGGTTTTTATCAAGACCATTATCAGACGCGAGTCAGGGGCTACAGAGTTAGAACACCTAAGGGGTATCTACACCAATCTTCAGCTTGTTGTGAATCTGTTGATCATGACTTTCTTGACCCCATGCATCAACGCCATACTTGTTCTTTTCAAAGAAAGGGGACAAAAAACTGCGGTCATAATAATTGCTACAGTAATAATTTATGCTATCCTCATGGGCAGCCTGGTCAATCATGTCTGCCTGGCCCTGGGAGTTACATTTACTTAATTATGGTATGAATCATAAACCTATTCACCCGAAAGAATTTCAGGCAGGAGATATAGCATGCTGAATGAAAAACAGGAGGAGATCCTCGAATCAATCTGGTCTGTTGGCGACAGGCAGAACAATTCCATCGAGGCTGTAAAAAAAAGATGCTCAGTAGACTTCACAGACGCCGACCTCGATGATCTGGAGCGCCAGGAATTGATCACCAGGGACCATGACGAGATAAGTCTGGCCAATAAGGGAAAATCCATTGCTGAGGTAATTATCAGGCGACACAGGCTCGCAGAGATCCTGGTTTCAAGTATCCTCAAACTCAAACAGGCAGACATGGAAGATATTGCCTGCAAAGTTGAACACAGCCTCCTTCCTGAGGTGGAGGAGTCAATCTGCACTCTCTTGGGACATCCTGAATTCTGTCCTGACGGAAAAAAAATCCCGAGAGGAAGATGCTGTTCCGGCAAACTTAAAGCCATTGACAGCAGCATTGTCAGCTTAAAAGAACTGGCTCCTGGCGAAAGGGGCAAAATCACTTACATAAAGCCAGACAGCCACTCAGGTTTCCATAAACTTATTTCATTCGGACTCCATCCTGGTGTGGTAGTTACCGTGCACCGGAAAAATCCGGCTTTCTGTATAAAATTCGAGAATACTGAACTAGCGCTTGATGAAAACGTTGCGGCAAATATCTATGTCTGGAAACTGACCAATGGTGATTTGTAACAAAACCGCGGACCACATTCCAGGCAAAAAAAATCCCCGGAAAGACTGCCGGGGATTTCTGCACTATGGGAATCAAAATTAATTACTGTCTTACTTGGTCTCCTTTGTGGCTTTTTGGCGAGCATCAAGTTCTTTTTGTACTATTGCGCTGATATCAAGAGATTCATCAACATAGAGTAGACCGGCGCGAGAATCAATAATCATGGCATAGCCGTTTTTCTCACCCACCTCTTTGATAACTTTCTGCAGCTCGTTCAAAACCGGACTCATAACCTGTTTTTCAAGCTGTTGTAATTCAAACTGGGCATCTTCAGACTTAAGCTGCATTTCTCTGACTCTTTTCTGATAGTCTCTTTCTTTCTCCTCTTTGACCTCCTGACTCCATACCGTACTCTTCTTTTCTATTTCAGTCCGAAGAGCATCGACTTCTCCCTGCTCATTCTGAAATTTTTCCTGGAATTCACCTACTTTACCTTCCAGGACCTTTTTGACTTCCTGGCCAGCCTCAGAGCCCAGTAGTACATCCTGAATATTGACAGTGACAATTTGTTTACTATTCTCCGCGGCATCAGCTTGAGTACTTACAAGGCCTGCAGTGCCAAGCAACAGCACCACGACAGAAAGGACTACTAGTATCTTTAAACGCATTTGTTTTATTCCTCCAAAATAAAGATTACCGGGCGCAAAAATTCTCTGGCAGAAAAATTTCTTACCCGTTTACAATTATTGTCAATAACACAAAAATACCATCTTGCTTCTCAGACAGACAAACCGGGATGGAAACGCTCTGAAATGAGTTTCCACCCCGGTTTGGCAAATATATTATAATGCAGTATTGTACGTTACGCCAGTCGAATTACTTAACCATAACAAAGTCGTCTCTCCGGTTCTGGGCCCAGGAATACTCATCGTGTCCATACAGCAGGGGCTTTTCCTCTCCATAACTTATAGTATGCATGCGGTCCTCGTGAATTCCAAGGTTCACCAGGTACTTCTTTGCACCAATGGCTCTTCGTTCTCCCAAGGCCATGTTATATTCATTGGTTCCTCTTTCATCACAGTTTCCCTCAATGCGAACCCTGAATAGTTTATTCTCTTTCAGAAAAGCGGCGTTCTTCTCAATCCTGCCCCGTTGGTTTTCTCTTATAGTTGATTTGTCGAAATCAAAATAAATTGGCAGGAGCGGCGCAGAAGTTCTACCTTCAAGGACCTTAGGCTCTTTTTCCATTACAGCTTGGGCTTCCAGAGATTCCTCTTTGGTCGCCATGCTCTCTTCATATATTTTTTCATACCCAGCTTCGCCGGGTCCTGGCGCTGTCTCTTCAACAGCTGCACCCATTTCTTCTTCGGCAGTTACTTTCTTCTTGGCGCAGCCGCTTACACTGAATGCGAGTCCCACAGAAATTATCACAATCAGCATCAACCACAATGTTTTTCTCATCTTACTCCTCCCTAAAGTATATTAGTTGCAATGTAACAAGCCAAAAATGATTTCTCCCAAAAATTTTTGTATATAGCCTATTTTTTTAAATTATACTACAATATCCTTTATACATGCACAGCTATTGTCGCATTACCATTTTGGCAATTTACCATTACCATCAAAAAAAAATCGGAAAAGATCAGCATCTTTACGCAGGTGACTATAAAATTATTTTAGTGAAATTTCAAACCACATTATAGAAAAACTTCTCTGAATTCAATATTTTTCCAGTTTTGGGAATTGCTTGGAAATATTTCTGCATTCCAATTAATACTTTCATTATCACCCAGAGTAATTTTATATATACAGCCATCCTGTCAAATCAATGTTTTAAAAAACTTATTTTATTATTTGCCATGCAAAATATATATCCCGAAACCCTCACTGACCAGGAAACCCTCCTGCATTCCATGCTTGCCCAAGGTCCTTTTGGCACCATTTTTGGTGTTTCCCAGAAGGTCTTTGACCAGGTCTGGTCCAACCTCACAGATGAAGACGGGAATTCTGCTTTATATATCTCAATGGAAATCGGGGCGGAACTGGATGTATTTAATCCGGTCAAAACATTTCTGCACCAGAATGAAATAGTAGACAGCAATAACCCGCTGTTAAGTTCATTTGTGAAAAAATTCCTTAATGGACCATTTAAATTGCCAAACTATGGGGGCGGTCTTGGGGTTTTAGCCGGAGACACCCTGAAAAGTTTTGCTGCATGCAAGATTCCGGTTGCAGCAATATCCCTGCTTTACAAAAAAGGATATTTTGCTCAACTCGTTGATTCAAGGATAGGTCAAATCAGCTGGTCAATGGACTGGTCTCCTGAAGACACGCCAAGTCTCTATCTCTTAAAAAATCCGACTTACCCTGACAAACCGCTCTATATCGAAATTCCTTTTTTTGATGAGTATGATAAAACGGTTATGGCCTATGCCCAGATATGGATGAAGCTAGAAATCAATGAAAACATGGATTTTTTTGTCCCGGAATTCCTGCTCGATTTCAGTTTACCAGAGTCGCCACATTGGATTCGCAATGCTTCCAATCACCTTTATGACAGCAGTTCGGAAAAAATGAAAGCTATTCAGCGTCGCATGCTTGGTGCAGGAGTCATGCCGCTTATGGATATCCTCGGGCTTACCGCAAAGCGGATACATCTCAATGAACAGCACGGGGTTGTTGCAGTACTTCATTTTATTGCTGAATATCTTGTGGACAAACTTGGCCCCACCTATCAGACAACTCTAAAAGATTCAGATATACTGGAAGCTGCAAAAGAAGTTGCCAATAAAGTCATTTATACTATACACACTCCTGTAAAAGCAGGGCATGACCGTTTTAACAAATCTCTCTATGCAGGCCTGAGCCACACGGTTTGCCGGAGGATACTTGGCCTTCTGGCAAGAGACAAGGATAACCCTTCGCTCTATAATTTTACTGAATTTGCCATGCAGGTGAATCGAGCTGTTAACAGTGTCAGCAGATTGCATCGCGATGTCACAAAAAAACAATTTCCCCAGTTTGCGGACAAGATAACCGCCATTACAAACGGAGTCCATCATCTCACCTGGATAAGTGATGCCAAGGCCGAGGTTTTTGACAGTTTTCCCGAATTAAGCAACTGGCGCCAAAACCCTGGCATGTTCATTAAAGCAGAATCCCTTCTGAAAAACAAAAAATTCCGTACCTCCCTTGAACAGGCCTGGAAGCAAGATACTGAAACACTGATTAACTATGTTAATGACATGCTTGTTCTGCACCGGCACCAGATAGACGAGACCTGGATTGATCCGCCTAATTTCCTTTCCCATCTGCATGAAGAAGATATCCCGCTCATACCGACGGTATTTACTATTGGCTTTGCCCGTCGATTTTCAACATATAAACGTGCCGACCTTATTTTTGACGACATTAAGAAACTGACTAATATAATCACTAGCCTCGACTATCCTGTAAACTTTCTCTTTGCCGGCAAGGCACACCCCGCTGATGAACCTGGCAAATCTCTAATCAAAATTATTCTTGACCTCCAGGAAGAGTTGTATGAACGCAGCAATGGGTTGGCCAAACTTGTATTCATTCCCAATTATGATATGTCCATTGCCAAGATGATGGTTTCAGGCGTACATGCCTGGTTAAACTGCCCCAAACGCCCCCTGGAGGCAAGTGGAACAAGCGGCATGAAAGCAGCTATGAACGGCATTCCGAACATCAGCATCCTCGACGGCTGGTGGATGGAAGGGTTTCATGATGGGAAAACCGGGTGGAAATTCGGCCTTGACACCCCTATTGATGCTGAACCGCTGAGTGAAGAACCAGCAGCACTCCTGTATGAAGAGGATTCAGCCTCTTTTTATGAACTTTTCCCTCAGGTGCTTAAAGAATTCTATGACCCGAAACACAGAGCAAAATATATCGATAGATGCATCAACAACATTTTTCTCAATATCCCGATATTTAACACCCATAGAATGATTGCGGAGTATTGCCGTAATTATGAACTGAATCTTGCACCACAGTTAATCAAAAAAATCAACAACTTCCAAAAACTCTATACAAGCGAGATTTAAGACTTGTTGCAGTAATATTCAGCCAACATGTCCACTCTGGATACCTGAAAATTTCAAGAATCGTTCACGAGTCAAAAGAGCAGACATCGCAAGTCGGTTACTTAAACATACTGTATGTATTTTTTTAATAAAACCTAACTTGAAATCGGTCAATTTAGGTGAAAATAACAATGTCGTCCATGAGACACCTATATTCTTAGGGACATCCAGGAATGCACAATACTGATTATACCGGAAGGTGTCTTTTAGATGAATAATCGACTGATGTATTATTTAGGCCTGTGTTTTTTTGCCGTTTTATTGCTCTTTCCCCGAACTGATGTCCAAGCAGAGGAAAATAAGGGAAGCGCCACCTTCATCTACGGAGATCGCGAAGTAACCGTGGCAGGGCTGAAGCGGGCCTGGGGTTTTACACCTCTGATTAAATATGACGGCAAGACCATTCTCTTTAATACCGGCGGCAAGGAAGAAATCCTCAAACATAATTTTCAGGTGTTGGGTATTGAACCGAAAGACCTTGATGCAGTCGTTATTTCCCATGAACACTGGGAAATGTATGAGGCGATCGGTTTCATTGTGGAAGAAAACAACAAGATCCCTATTTATACGACCGATGTCGTCATCCAATTGTTGAGGGAGAAGAACCCTGCTTGGGAGGCGAACCTCCGTAGTGTTTCCAGATTCGTGCAATTTACTCCCAGTATCTATTTCCAGAATCTACGAAGCGGACGCAGACGTGGTGGGCCCCATGGTATTGATGAAGTGCATATTATATTAAAGACCGATCGGGGCCTGGTAATTTTTCAAGGCTGCGGACATCCACAGATTTTACATATCGTGAAAAAGAGTAAGTCCTATACCGGAGTTGACAAAGTGCACTTGGTGGCAGGCGGAACTCGGTTGCTGCGTCCAGGGACCCACGTTTATATTGAGGATTCAGGTGAAAATGTATCCCCGCCCCAGAAGAACTATTACTCCGATGAATACTACGATCAATTGATGATTGACTTGAAAAAGGAAGGAGTGGAATACGTAATGCCCACTCACTGTACTCAAGAACCGGCAGAGAGTTTTTTTAGAAAATCCTTTGGTGATAAATATATTCGGCAAACTCTGGGTATGACTTTGACTTTCCCGATTGATTAATTCAGATAACCAAAACGAGTTAAGATTGCCAGTGGATATGTTGACTTTCTATAAATACAAAAACCACCATATACAATCTAGTACTTTCCTGCCATCCAATAGGTGTTGATCTGATAGTATATTCCTTATAGTTTACATTAAAATAATACTGAAGAAGTCATTCTTGCAAAGGAGCTTGCGCATCTGCTTATTTAAAAAAACTCCCTATGCCAAAGATTCCATTCTGCCAGAAGCACCTTCCTACCCTTTCCCCGGAACTTCTTACTGTAGTCACATGCTTTGCTGCAGGAATTTGTTGGGCTGAAATCCTGCACGTGCATTCAGAATTCCTCCTTTATAGCATACTGTTGCTGCTTGGTTTGCTCTTCATTATCTACAAGCGCAAGCCCAAAAAGTATAAAGTTGTTAGCTGTTTCCTCCTTGGGATGCTTTTTTTACTCCTGGGTCTCCATCATGCCGAAAAGCATCTAAATCCTCCTGCTGATCCCACTCACATCTATAATCTTGTTGGTCAGCAGCAGTCAGCAAGTCTTGACGGTATCTTGCAAGAATATCCATCTGTTATAAGCACTTCGTCTGGTCCAGAAACCAGACTTCTCATGCAGGTGAAAGCAATATATCAACCTTCAGGCCAGAACCCGCAAATACCTGAAAGAACCAGGGCTTCCGGCCAAGTGCTTTTAACCCTTAAAGGTTTGTTGCCACCAGACCTGAAACCCGGCGACCGTTTTCTTGTAAAAACTCTTGTTTCCCGCGTAAGTACCTATTCGACCCCCGGTTCCTTTAACTACAAAAAATATCTTGCATACCAATCAATACTCATCAAGGGCTGGATCCAATCACCCAATAACATAATGAAACTTCACACAGTCGAATCATCAGATCTGACAGCCGTCATAACTGGCCTGAAGTATCTCCCTGAACGTATCCGTTATCATATCTCAGGTTTTCTTGATACAACATTGCCCCAGCCTGCAAGGGGACTGTATAAAGCTATTCTGATCGGCGACAGAAATGATGTGCCAGCATCGGTTCTTGAGAATTTCACCGGGGCCGGCTGTATTCACATTCTGGCAATCTCCGGAATGCACATGGGGCTCTTGGCTCTTGTGATTATAGCAAGCATTACCTGGATGTTGAAACGTTCAACCTGGCTCCTGCTGCATGCACCTGTTCTTAAAATTGCTGTCTCCATTGCCCTGCTACCATTGGTGATTTATGCTCTTATCGCCGGTTTCAACATCCCGGTCCAACGTGCCCTTCTCATGACCATTGTTTTCATCCTGGCTATTCTTTTTGACAGGCCGGGAAACCTTATAAACCATATCCTTCTGGCCGCCCTTCTCATACTCGTATGGCAGCCGGGAGCAATTTTCACCGCCTCATTTCAGCTTTCATTCAGCGCAGTAATAGCCATCGCCCTGATTTATCCACTACTTCACCGCTTTCTTTTACCGGGAACTCACACAACTGCATCTCTTCCCGCAAGGCCAGGCCCAAACGCCACAAGTACGCAATCTTCAATAATTAATAAGATTTCCGGGACTTTTCTCAAGTGGCTCCTGGCAGGAGTCGCACTTACAGGGGCAGCCATGCTTGGCACCTTTCCCCTGCTATTATTCCACTTCAACAGGTTTTCCCTGGTTGCACCATTTACCAATTTACTTGTAGAACCTCTCATTTGCTTCTGGTCGCTTCTTATTGGCCTTATTGCCAGTTTATGTATCCCGCTTTTCCCGGCCCTGGCTAAAGTCCTCTTTGCCACAGGCAGTGTTGGGCTTATAGTAGCAGAGAGGGTATGCGCTTTCTTTTCATTATCGCCGTATGCATCACTGTGGCTTCCAACGCCTGCGCCTGGGGAAATCATCCTCATTTATCTCTTTCTCCTCAGCGCTGTACTTGCATTAAACATGACGGGCAAGCAAAGACGATATTCTCTCTTCATGGCACTATTTTTTTTATGCTCTCTGGTGGCAGTACCTGCCGTTACCTCTATTGCAAAACAGTCTTCCGATTCTGCATCTGTAACCTTTCTTGATGTGGGTCATGGCTGCTCGGTTCTTTTGCAGTTGCCGGGTGATAAAAATATTTTAATTGATGGTGGGGGCGCTGAAAGTGATCGATTCAATATCGGTGAGCGGATTATCGGACCGTTTCTCTGGCATCAGAAGCTCAGCCATCTCGATGCAGTAGTAGTCACGCATCCGCATGCTGATCACTACAATGGCCTGCCATTTATTCTGACTCGCTTCCACCCTAAAGAATTATGGATTAACGGTATTTCCGGACCTGATAAAGAATATGGGGAATTGCTTGACCTAGCAGGTCAACTGGGCATTGCGACACGAATTACTGAGGTCGGTAACACCTTGTTTCAGGCAGGCTCCACCAGCCTTTTCTGTATATACAGTGGCCAGGAATCAGTTTATCCAACTGATAAATTCAACCATGGCAGATTCATCAATTCAAACGACCAAAGTCTTGTACTCCGGCTTGAAATAAACGGCAAATCATTCCTGTTTACGGCAGATATAAGCGCTGGATTGGCAGAACGCCTTAGCAAAAAAAAGAAATTAAAAGCCGATGTACTGATGGCACCACACCATGGCAGCCCATCCTCAATGAGCCGGAATTTCATCAAAAGCGTTGCTCCTGAATATATTGCTATTTCCGCCGGCCGCAACAATCGATTTAATTTTCCTGCCCAATCGTTATATGACCTGCAGAAAAAAGGTATAGAAGTCCTGTCCACCGGCAGAGATGGTACCATCACTTTTAATTTAGTAAATGGAGAAATTACGGTTAGCAGGTATCAGGTGAACTGACTGATACCGAGGAAAGACTGCTCCTTGACCTGCCTTATACCTCTGTGAAATCGATCGGCGGTTTTTTCAGATACCCGACAAACTTCTGTTTTTCAGAGGCATACATATAGGCGTCTTCTGAACTTATCCAGGTTTTCTTCAGAAGATCCATGATGGCATCATCCAGCGTCTGCATGCCGTATTTCTTTCCTGTCTGCATGGCTGAAGGGATCTGGTAAGTCTTGCCTTCCCTGATAAGATTTCGCACAGCGGCAGTGCATATGAGTATCTCAACTGCAGCGACCCGGCCCTTGATATCCTGCCGTTTAAAAAGTGTTTGTGAGATCACCGCCCGCAGAGCATCAGCCAGGGTGGAACGAACCTGTTCCTGCTGGGAGTATGGAAAAATTTCGATCATACGATCCACGGTTTTTGAGGCATTTAAGGTGTGGAGTGTTGCAAAAACAAGATGTCCGGTCATGGCCGCTTCCATGGCTAGGGCCACGGTTTCAAGGTCACGCATTTCGCCCACCAGAATGATATCCGGATCCTCGCGCAAAGCACCGCGCAGGGCTGCGGAAAAGCTCCTTGTGTGGGTGCCCACTTCCCGATGATTGATAATGGCTTTCTGCGGCACATGCACAAATTCTATTGGATCTTCAATGGTAAGTATATGGTGTTTGCGAGTCCTGTTGGCTTCATCAATAATAGCTGCCAGGGTGGTAGATTTACCGCTGCCTGTGGGACCTGTCACAACAACCATGCCTTTCGGCAACTGTGACAATTTGCCAATTACGGACGGTAGCAGAAGTTGATCGCAGGTTAAAATTTTACTGGGAATTTCTCTAAATACAGCCCCAATCCCATTTTTCTGTTCAAAAAAGTTGCACCTATATCTGGCAAGATTAGGTATTTCATACCCAAAGTCCATGTCTCCGGTTTCTTCAAAGACCTTTATTTTTTCTTCAGGGCAAATCTCATAGAGCATGGCCTTCAAGCCTTCATTAGCCATGACCTTATACTTCACAGCCTCCATATCACCCCGGATTCTCAGGATGGGCGGCATGCCAGACATCAGGTGTAGGTCCGAGGCTCCCTGTTCGTTCATCAGTTTGAAAAAGGCATCAATCTGAGCCATTTATAGTCTCCATGGTCTAAGGTTTTGAAAAATTTAAACGCTCCTCAAAATAATCAGCGGATCAATATACAAAAAAATCTAAAATCCAGCAATAATCCTTATTGTTATACTACAATTGTTTTTTTGATATATGATATGATCTCCTGCGGATCGTCCATAAGATTGATTATTTTCATGTCATCGTTATCAACATTGCCGCTTGCAAGGATTTTCTCGTGTATCCAGTCCATGAGTCCGGACCAGAAATCTGTTCCTACAAGAATAATGGGAAATGGCTTGATCCTTCTGGTCTGGATAAGTGTGATAGCTTCAAATGCCTCGTCAAGTGTGCCGAAGCCTCCCGGCATACAGATAAAAGCCATGGCATACTTGATGAACATAACCTTACGGACAAAGAAATATTTAAAACTCAGGGGCAGGTTTGTAAAAATATTGGGCTCCTGCTCAAAGGGCAAATTAATATTGAGGCCGACGGAATATCCCCCTGAGTCGGTAGCTCCCTTATTGGCAGCTTCCATTATTCCGGGCCCTCCTCCAGTGATTATGGCATATCCATGCCGCGAAAGTTCACCTGCTATGGCTACTGTCAACTTATAATATGTCTCATCCGGCGTTGTACGGGCAGAACCGAAGAACGATACTGCCGGCCCTTTGATGCCTGACAGGGTATCAAACCCATCCACAAACTCGGACATGATCCTGAACAGCCGCCATGAATCGCCGGCATTAAAATAATCTAGCCAATACTGTTGCTGCGGATCGGTGGTACGCCGGGCCGTTTCCTCGTATCCACCATTATTTATGCGCCTGTGGATCAATTCTCACCTCTTTTTTAAATGTAACTTTATTCCCTTAAAAGCCGCTCTGGCAGCCTTGTGCTCCGGTGTAATTTTCAAAACGGCCTTAAACATTGCTGCAGCCTTTGCATGTAACCCCTTTTTTTCATATACTTTACCGGCCAGATACAATGATGCCTCATTCTTTTGTTCACGCTGCAAGCTTTGTTTCACTGCCACCAGGGCTGCTTCATACTCTGCCATCCTATACTTTACCACGGCAAGACGATACCAGTGTTTCCAATGCCTGTCATCAATATTTACCGCCTGCTGGCAGAGTGAAAGCGCAATATCATAACCCTGGTTTTCAAGGGCATATAATTCACCAAGCAGGCTCAGCGTATGAGCATCATGAGGATTATACCTGATAGCACGCTGCAAGACCGTCACCGCCTCTTTATTTCTGCCGCTCCCCGCATAGGCTTCACCAAGGTAGCGCAACAAGACATACCGGCCTGGTATAATGGGGCTCGTTTTCTCCAGCACCTTTTCTTTTTCCAGAAGCACAATTGCATTTTTATATTTACCGGTGCGGCAATAAAGTTTGCCCAGTTGCAAGAGAAGATCGTTTGTTTGATTATTTTGAGGTTTACGCCTGTGCACTTCTAAAGCCTGCTCAAAATATGCAATTGCCTTCTCGTCTTCAGCAATGGTCAAACTTATTACACCGAGGTTATACAATGCCATGTAATGCTTAGGATCAGCGTGCAATACGGCCTCAAAAAACGGTTTGGCCTTTCTGGGCTTCTCCATCTGGGCATACGCTTCTCCAAGACTATTAAGCAGATTGGTATTTTCAGGATCCAACTCCAGGCCTTTTTTATATTCCTTGACAGCTCGGACCAGATCCCCTTCCCCGTAGAATATATCTCCGCTGACATTCTGACTTATACCATCAAAAATTGTTATTGTATCAGGTCCCAAAAAACCAGCATGCAAAAGAGCCTTCCGCCCATTTTGCGGAATATCTGACTTCTTGAAATCAATGCAGGGAAAATATGCTATACCTATTGAATAGGTCGTGCCGAGATCTCCAGGCAGTTTTTTCTTCAGTTTACGGGCCCAGGAGAGTGCTTGCTTTACATCTGCATTTTTCAGAAACACAAAGGTTTCATTTTCATTTATGGCTACTGCCTCTGCCCCGGGTTCAATTAATGACAGCAAACGTTTTGGAAAACCTTGGTCCTGAAGTTCCCTATCCTGACTGATAAGCAATAAAGCAAAGGTATCAGCATCTGCCCATAATTTCCTGAGTTTTGCCAGTACTGCAGATTTTGTTTTCTTCAGGGGATGCGTTTCAGGTTTACTGATGGAGCTGTAGGTGCAAAGAGCATAAGGTCCCCTCCGGCTGGCCTTGCGCAGAGCTTGCCAAGCCTGCTCAATCAGAGCTTTACAAAAAGGTTTGTTTGCAGCCGCATTTTCCGTAATCTTTCCAATATTTTCTATTGTATTAATGCCTATATGAATGCGTTGAAAACCATCACGTCTGAACCAGCTAAATATGTTTTTTCCGAGTTTTTTGGCCTGATCCTCATCCACATTTTCTTCTATGAACCCGAAAATACCGTTACCGAAATGATGCAGTACATCCTGTCCCAAAAACGATTCAAGGTAATAGCCGGTATTGATAATATAATTCAAGGCTTTCTCAGCATTATTCGTGCGTGGATGTATCTCAAGTAATAAAAGGGATACATGGTTCCGGACTGCTCGCTTTTTAACATGTCGGGTGTTTTCCTGTGCCCTGATGAGTAAACTGTCAAGTGCATCTTGCAGATGGTGCCCATTAAACATCCCGGTAACAGGATCAAAAGCCCGCTCTTTCTGCAACAAAAACTCCCGGGAAATAATGTGACTGCGATCGTTTAACCATTCTTCGGAAAGGATACCGCTAAACTGTGCATCAACTCCTTCTACTGCTGCTATTCCGACAATTGTCCCAGCGGACCAGACTGGCAAGAACAAAATAAGTTTTTCAGAGGCCGCAACAGACCGCTGCCGCCTAATTGCCTGTTTAATATATTGAAGCCAGTATTTGGGTTTATTTAAGTTGTGAAGACTTGCAACAAGGTCAATTGCCACATCCAGAAATGTAACAGGACCATGGGCAAACGGGACTAGCTGAAGGATGGTTTGGGTAAACTGATTTTGAAAACGATTGAAGTCTCCTGCACAAAGATCCTGCACCTGCCATTCGAAGGGATAATGGCCCATTATAACTTCACTCCAAATACCAGGCCCAGTATATTTGCAATTATTGGAACTTCATCATCTGCAACAGTCCGCATGTCAAGAATATATCTGTCTTCTTCTATCCTTCCGATAACTGGCAATGGATTCATGCGTAAATTCTTTTCCAGTTCATTGACTGTTCTATCAAGTGGTTCAAGCACTACCGCCCTGCTTTCAAGATCCTCTTCAGGCAAAGCACCTCCACCCACCCGGGAGCCTGTTACTTTAACTGCGATGCCGCATTTTTCAGCCAAACTCTTTTTTACCCTCCGAACCAAGCGCTTGGCACGACGGTTCATTATGTCTGGCGATGCTGTCAGCATCTTAAGCGTGGGGATCCGTGAAACCACAGTCTCATGGTCATAATACATACGCAGAACAGTCTCCAGGGCTGCCAGGGTAAACTTGTCAATGCGCAGGGCACGGTTGAGCTGATTTCGCTTGATGCAGCCAATAATGTCACGTTTCCCCACGATGAGTCCGGCCTGTGGTCCTCCTAGGAGTTTATCACCGCTGAAGGTGACCACATCAACGCCCGCCTTAACTGTTTCCTGCACTGTAGGTTCCTTTCGGAGCCCATACCGGGACATGTCTATTAAACAACCACTGCCCAGATCTTCCATGACCAGGAGTTTATACCTGCCTGCCAAATCAACCAGTTCTTCAACCGACACCTCTTTTGTGAAACCGATCATTTTGAAGTTGCTGGCATGCACCTTAAGCAGCATGGAGGTTTCTTCTGATATCGCACCTTCAAAATCTTTCAGATGCGTCCGGTTTGTAGCTCCAACTTCTACCAGCTTAGCACCACTTTTTGCCATCACATCCGGAACCCGGAAGGACCCGCCTATTTCAACAAGCTGGCCCCGTGAAACGATAACTTCCCTGCCCTTGGCAAGTGTATCAAGGACAAGAAGCACTGCGGCGGCATTATTATTGACAACCAGGGCTGCCTCGGCGCCTGTCAGGTCACACAAAAGCTGTTCAACAAGACTGTACCGGCTGCCTCTCTTGCCGGTGTCCAGGTCGAATTCCAGGTTGGAATAACGGGTCCCGGCCTCAACAAGTGCTTCGCGCGCGCTATCAGGCAGAAGGGAACGTCCCAGGTTGGTATGAATGACAACCCCGGTGGCATTAATTACCCTTTTAAAATTAGGCCCCAATTTTAACTGCATTCTTTTGTGAATTTGCTCAAGCAGTTTTTTCTTTGACAGATCATTTTTGCCGATCTTTTTGCCCGCCAGAATATTTTGCCGCAGGGTTTCTAATTCTTCCCGCACCGTTTGTTTTATCAATAGCAGCGGCGCATCAGTATTATCAGACAACCACTGCAATACTTCATCCACCTGTGGAATTGCGCGCAAAAGATTCTGTTTGGCAGGTGCTGACGCCCTGCTCTTTTTATTTTTGCCTGCTTCCATGCAAGGCCCCCGTATATTTAGTTTAATTTACCTGAAGAATTGTCTTTAACGCTTTTTACAAGAAAAATAATGTTGTCCGTTATTAAAGGATTCAAGGGTTTGCGGCTTAGAGGTAACAAAGAAAATTTCCTTTTAAGGTACCGTAAATAATCCGTTATATTTATATATGACAAGAATTTTTGCATGCTGATATTTAATACTGATTTCTGCATTCAACATTAAAGACTTCTTCCATCCCCTCTTGACAGCCTGAACTCTGCCTTCTAACAAGCGCTTCGGGATTGGCCATACAGTTTTTTATGCAAAGTGTCAAGGTGCGCTCTTTGCAAAAACACCGGCAATCGGTTCTCCACAGTTACCGCATTTACCATCTTCCAGGTTCTGAGTTATGATGGTAAAACCCATTCTGCCAACTATTGTTTCGTGACACCCTGGGCAGATGGTGTTCTCGCCCTCTTCACCGGGGATGTTCCCCACAAAGACAAATTTCAGTCCTTCTGCCAATCCTATTTGCCTGGCACGCTGCAGGGTAGATACAGGGGTTGCGCTGCGATCGGTCATTTTAAAGGTTGGGTGAAAGCGTGAAACATGCCACGGCATTTCCGGATCAACATCCTTGATAAAACGGGCAATTTCCTGTAATTCACTGTCCGAGTCATTCCAGCCCGGTATAACGAGGGTTGTAATTTCCACCCAGACACCGAGTTCCTTCATGAGCCTTATGGTATCCAGCACCGGTGCAAGTTTCGCCCCGCAGACCTCCCGGTAAAACTTATCGGTAAAGGCCTTGAGATCAATATTGTTCCCGTCAAGAAAAGGTGCTATTTTTTTTGTTGCTTCGGGGCTGGTGTAGCCGTTGCTCACAAAAACATTCTTTATGCCTCTTTCATGGGCGAGCTGGGCGCATTCATAGGCAAATTCAAAAAATATCGTTGGTTCTATATAGGTATAACTGATACTCTGGCAGCCATATTCCTGGGCAGCAGACACAACCTCTTCGGGGGTTACGCTGTTGCCGATGATTGAACCCTCGTGCAACCGGGGATATTGCGAGATATCATAATTCTGACAATGGGAGCAGCGGAAGTTGCAGCCAACCGTTGCAATGGAGTAGGAAAGTGTACCAGGCAACAAATGGAAAAGCGGTTTTTTTTCTATGGGGTCGACATTCTGGCTGATCAGTCTGCCATACACCAGACTGAAAAGAACCCCGTTCCGATTCTCCCGTACCTGGCATATACCCCTCTTCCCTTCCTTTATATGACAGTTGTGAGCACAGAGGAAGCATGCGACTTTCTTTTTCTCTTCATCAATGACCCGTTGAAAATCAGCTCTCTTCATGACACCACCTCTTCGCTAATTATATGGTTTATGGAACGAAATTTGATATTATCTTAGATTAGCACCCTTTCAGGGTATAAACTCCGACTCCGAAAAGTCTCTCAAACACCAACGGGCCCAATAACATCCGCTTTCACGTATAGAGTACCTGTCGCCGGAGTTCCTTTTTGCGAGGCCGACAACCTTTCTTTGTCTCAACCTAATAATATTCCATCGAAATTCATAAAATATCAACCCAAATCCATTTTTATTGCTGTTTTTTATACCATGATAATCTTTCCAGGAGCATCGTTTATAAGCCTGCCAGCAACATGGTTTTCTTCTCTATAATTGGCTTTCATATTTTTTTTGAAAATCATCCAACTTCCTGTTGACAATATTGAGATAAGGTTATAGGTTGTCGCGTTTCCGGGTGCGCTGCATATTCTGCACCTGTGAGTCCAAAATAGGATTGACAATTTTGCTTATTGTGGTAATGTTTAAGTTTCCTTTTTTGTGATGGATTACAGC
>Ga0210140_1000012_pt1 | contig 40163 bp, 27 predicted proteins | sample China_Bullhead_C_3_FD_184858 | JGI IMG/M metagenome (GOLD analysis project Ga0210140, IMG submission 184858) | Wetland microbial communities from San Francisco Bay, California, USA, that impact long-term carbon sequestration -... | ecosystem: Environmental > Aquatic > Marine > Wetlands ...
GTTTGCCATGAACCTTGAGGAGGACACCGGACTGGGCCTGCTGTTCAAGCTCAGGGGCCCAGGAAAACCGCCCGCTGATGTTGTGGTGGTGAGCATAGACAAGCAGTCGTCTGACAGGCTCGATCTCAACAACAACCCGGATAAGTGGCCACGTTCTCTCCATGCACAGCTGACCGAAAACCTGACAAGGGAAGGCGCCCGTGTCGTGGCCTTTGATGTACATTTTATTGAACCGAAAAATGCTGAGGATGACAACCTGTTCGCCCAGTCCCTTCAAAATGCGCAAAACGTCATTCTCACTGAACCCCTGGTGCCTAAGGAATTGCCGACATCGGAAAACGGTGCGGCAGTTGCCGGCTTTCACAACATTGTCAAGATTGTCAAGCCTTTTGACCTGCTTGCTGATGCAGCCCTTGCCACCGCCCCTTTCACCCTGCCGCGAATCCCATTCAAGGTGAATCGCTACTGGACCTTCCAAACCAGTGCCGGGGACTCGCCGACTGTGCCGGTGGTTGCATTCCAGCTTTCAACTCTTGAGTATTATGATGAACTTATCAAACTTTTGGAAAAGTTCAGCCCTGATCAGGTAGACAAGCTGCCGTCTGACAGGGAAGCCCTGGCCTCAAGCAGCATAAAGCGGGTGATCCGCGAAATTCATGAGATTTTTCAGGCTGACCCGCGGCTTGAACTGAAACTGCTTGCAGAGCTGGAAACTGCGAAACAAACAGCATCAGATCCAGATGCCTATGACGCGCTGTCAGGTCTTGTCAAGATGTATGGCGGGCCCACAAGCCGCTATATCAATTATTATGGCCCACCCCGCACCATAAAGACCATCCCCTATTACCAGGCCCTGCAAATCCGGGACGGCAAATATGAAGAGAGGCCGATGGATCTCAACGGCAAGGCCGTTTTCGTCGGGCTTTCGGAAATACTGCTGGCTGACAGGAAAGATAGCTTCTATACCGTGTATTCAACGGCAGACGGTATTTTTGTCAGCGGCGTGGAGATCATGGCCAGCGTCTTTGCCAACATCAGTGATGATCAGCCGATACAGCCAATCGGCTTAAAGTCCAATATTCTGCTTGTTCTTCTCTGGGGTATCCTGCTCGGTATTGCCTGCCGTATATCGAGCATGAAGATAGGCGCCCTGAATGCAATCGCTTTAAGTATTTTTTACCTTGCAGCCGCTGTCTATATGTTTAAAGCCAAAAACATATGGTACCCATTGGTTATCCCCCTGTTTTTTCAGGCACCACTGGCCTATCTTGGTGCGGCAGCCATAGAACATGGCAGTCTTTTTAAGGAGGTTTTGAGTAAGCTGCGCATGGAAAGGGACCTTTCTGTTGCCCGGGATATCCAGATGAGCATGATGCCGGAATCCTGCCCGACGATTGAAGGGTATCAGATTGCTGCCAGTTCAACCCCGGCACGGGAGGTAAGCGGCGATTTTTTCGATTTTATTGATATTGATGATAGTAACATAGGATTTGTCATTGCGGATGTTACCGGCAAAAGTGTTTCCGGTGCCCTGGTCATGACTGCGGCAAAAAGTGTCTTCCGTCTGCTCTCAGAGGAAAAGCTGTCGGTCGGTGAAATCATGAAACGGGCCAATAAGCAGATAAAAAAAGACATCACCAGGGCAAAGGGTATGTTTGTAGCCCTGCTGTACGCGGTATTGAACAAGGATGAGAAAAGACTGGGCATGTGCAGTGCCGGGCAGACCCAACCCATTCTTCTCTCGGCTAAAACAGGTGAGGCAACACTGATCGAAACAGAAGGTGATGCATTCCCCCTTGGTATCATAGATGATGCAGATTACCAGGAAACAAAGCTGCAATTGGATTCCGGCGATCTGGCCATTTTTTACACGGATGGGGTTGTGGAGGCCATGAACAAGAAGGGAAAAATGTATGGCTTTGACCGCTTTCTTGAAGTAATAAAGGGGAACAGTGGCCTGGATGCCGACAAATTTCTGGAAAAATTAATTAACGACATAAACAGCTTTGTCGGCAAAGCAGAGCAGCATGATGATCTCACAATTGTGGTGATAAAGGTTGACTGATCGTGTACATAGAAAACTGCTGAACCGGTCAGCACTGTTGTTATACTACAGTGAGAAAAAAGACTGATGCAAGGAACCATCTCAAGACAGATATAAAATATTGGCAGTATAGCCATAAACTTCAATAGGGAAGATATTCATGGAACAACTACTTGAATTGCATTTGCCCAATATTCTTGGGGCAGAAAAAGAGGCGATTAAAAAAGCTGTCACTATTGCTGAGAAGCTGGGCTTCGCCAGGGACCGGATTGAGGACCTGAAGACAGCACTTGCCGAAGCATGTATCAATGCAATAGAGCATGGCAACAAGTTTGATCAAAACAAGAAAGTCAGGGTTACACTCGCAGCAAATAATAAATCTCTAGAGGTAATCGTGCACGATGAGGGTGAGGGTATTGACCCGAAAAAAATCCCCACAAAAAGGGTCCGCGATGACGGCCTTCCCTGTCGACGGGGCTATGGCGTATTCCTTATGAGCAACCTGATGAATGAGTTTTACTTTGAAAAAAATCCAGGCAAGGGAAATAACGTCAAAATGCTGATGCATCTCAACGGATAACAGGAGTATGCAGAGCTTTAATTTATATAGTTATAACTTGGCAGGAACTGCTAATCGGAGGTTTTAAGAATGAGTAAGGATATTAAAGTTTCAACAAGTCACAAGGGTGATATCGCGGTCATCAGCATCCAGGGAGATGTCACAGCAGTGACCGGGGAGGTCATCGGCAATGCTTACGGGAGCACCGATGTTTTAAATTCCCCCAAAATATTGCTGCAATTCGACAAGGACTGCTACATAAACAGCGGCGGCCTCGCATCCCTGATCGATATCGCCTCGGAAGGAAGAAAAAAACAGCAGAAAATTCATGCGTATGGCCTGTCTGACCATTTCCAGAAAATTTTCCACATGGTCGGCTTAACACGATGTATCCCGATTTTCACCTCGGAAGAAGCGGCAATGAAAGATTTTTAAGGTAATTTAAAAATTGAAATATATCATCCAGAGTTATTCCTGACGGAAATATGCAGTGAACATGCTGACAATAATTAAAAAGAGGAGGACAAGATGTATTTCTCTCGCATAGTTATGGGGACAATAGAGCCCGACAAGCATGAGGAGGCTTTTACCATATTCACGGACAACATAATTCCTGCCGCCAGGGAACAAGAAGGGTTCAGGGGAGCCAATCTTTTCAGCAACCCGCAGAACGGCAAATTCATATCTACAACCATCTGGAAAACAGAAGAAGATATGATTGCAAGTGACGAAAACGGGTATCTTAATGGACAGTTGGATAAAGTTGTTAAACTAATGACTGGACCTCCGGTAATTGAGCATTACATCGTCCATTATTAATCAATAGCTCCTTGCACGACACGCCGACCGGAACAAAATAAATTTGTTTTTTCATCACACCTCCCTGTATTACGAAAACACTTTTTCCAAAAGAGTCGCTAGTTCATATATATAGAGCCTATATATTATAATAATTTTAGGTTTATGGATTGGTCCGCGGTTTGATTGAACTTTTCTGATGAGCAAAATCGAGAAATTCCCAATTTAAGCCAAACCGTCAACTATAGGGCGTGATTCGTAAATCATTCGGGAATTGTTCAGGTGTCCACCGGATATAAGAATATTCTATTTTGGGTTTTCCACAATTTGCTTTGGGCTCAAAAAAAAGGAGGACCGGTTTTCGGCCCTCCTTTTTTTGTACTTGGGATGGTGTGGTCTTTTTTACTCAGGTGAGATTCCCATCTCTTTTTCTTTTGCTGCGACTGCCAGCCTGGTTTTGATGGCAGTATCAGGGATAAGGCTCATGGAGTCAATGCCGCATTCAACCAGGAAGGTGGCAAACTCAGGGAAATCAGACGGCCCCTGGCCGCAGATGCCGATTTTCCTGCCGCGGCGTTTGGCAGTTTTAATAACCATGCGGATCATTTCCTTCACCGCATCATCTCGTTCGTCAGCGATACCGGCGATAATGCCGGAGTCGCGATCAAGTCCATAGGTCAACTGCGTGAGGTCATTTGAGCCGATGGAAAATCCGTCAAAGATGTCCGCAAAGGCGTCGGCAGAGATAACGTTACTTGGAATTTCGCACATTACATAGAGCTCCAGGCCATTCTCGCCCTGTACCAGACCGCAATCTCTCATAACCTCGATTACTTTCCTGCCTTCATCAGGGGTTCTGCAGAAAGGTACCATGAGCTTGATGTTATTGAGGCCCATGACGTTTCGAGCCTTCAGGAGACCCTGGCACTCAAGTTCAAAGGCCGGTCGGTATTTCGGATCGTAATATCGGGAAGCTCCGCGCCAGCCGATCATTGGATTTTCCTCCTCTGGCTCGTATAAGGTACCGCCAACCAGGTTGGCATACTCGTTGCTTTTGAAGTCTGATAAGCGAACGATGACATCATTCGGGTAAAAACCGGCAGCGATACGGCCAACTCCTTCGGCAACCTTGTCAATGAAAAACTGCTTTTTGTCGGCATAGGCTCCGGTCGTCTCGTCGATCTTCTTGACGATTTTTTGCTTTTCCGGGTCATCTGATTTTTTCAGCTCTTCGTAATTATACAGGGCCAAGGGATGGAGGCCGATATGGGAGTTGATGATGAACTCCTCGCGGGCCAGGCCCACACCATCATTGGGAATTTGGCACTCGGTGAAAGCCTTCTCAGGAATAGCCAGGTTCATCATGATCTTGGTCTTGGTTTTCGGCAGTTCGCCAAGGTCAACCTTCTCGATCTCAAAATCAAGGAGACCGTCATAGATATAGCCGGTTTCACCCTCTGCTGAAGAAACTGTAATTTCCTGTCCAGACTTGATGATTTTGGAACCGTCACCGGTACCAATAACACAGGGGATGCCAAGCTCGCGGGAGATGATGGCTGCATGACATGTCCGGCCGCCGCGGTTGGTGACAATAGCGCCGGCAATCTTCATGATCGGCTCCCAGTCCGGGTCGGTCATGTCGGTGACTAGGACCTGGCCCTTCTTGAAGCCATGAATGCCTTCCACATCTTGGATGACATTGGCAACGCCCTGGCCGATCTTGGTGCCGACCGCCAACCCTTCAACAAGAACCTTGCCGGTTTCTTTGAGCTTGTATGTTTCCATTACGCCAGCCGATGTCTGGGAGTGTACGGTCTCGGGCCTGGCCTGTACAATAAAAAGTTCGCCGGTACCAACTTTAATACCGTCACCATCTTTGGCCCATTCAATATCCATGGCTTTGCCGTAATGATCTTCTATAATACAGGCCCATTCAGCCAGCTTAAGGATTTCGTCGTCACTGATTACGTAGCTGCCGCGCTCTTCCGGGGTAGTCTCAACGGTTTTTACAGGTTCGGCAGTACCCGGATCATTGTCGTAAATCATTTTTATTTCCTTGGAACCGACCCTTTTGCCGACGATGGGTCGTTTGCCCTGCTTCAGCGTTGTCTTGAAGACATAGTATTCGTCTGGGTTTACAGCACCCTGCACTACGGTTTCACCCAGGCCCCAGGCCCCTGTCAGAAATACCGCATCCTTAAAGCCGCTTTCCGTGTCAATGGAGAAAATAACACCAGAAGAGGCCTTGTCTGAACGGGCCATTTTTTGGACAACAATGGAGAGGTATACGTCAAACTGTCCAAAACCCTTGTCGTGCCGGTAGGAGATGGCGCGATTGGTGAAAAGACTGGCAAAACATTTTTTGCAGGCATCGATCAATGCATCATAGCCCCTGATATTCAGATATGTTTCCTGCTGGCCGGCAAAGGAGGCATCAGGAAGGTCCTCTGCAGTAGCGGAGGAACGAACAGCGACATCCACATCACTGCCGTATTCAGCTTCCATTTTTTTATAGGATTCGATAATGGCCTGGCGCAGGTCATCGGGGAATTCTGCATTGCGGATGATATTCCTTACCTTTTCACCACGCGCCTGGAGATTATGCAGGTCGTGGGTGTCAAGGCCTGCAAGGGCGTCTTTAATGGCATCTTCAATGCCTGCCTCCTTGAGTAGGTACTGGTAGGCATAGGCGGTAATGGCAAAGCCGTGCGGGATTGCCACTCCCTTTGAAGTGAGCTTCTGGTACATTTCACCGAGTGAGGCATTCTTGCCGCCAACTAGAGGCACATCTTCAATTCCTATGTCTTCAAACCAAATGATCAAGGCGTTATCGTGTTTTCCCATTTTTTTCTCCTGAGCCAAAGTATTACGTGAAAATATTACGTTCTGAAACCCGCCACACAATTGGGCGGAACGTCAACCGAAGCACATTCTTATAGTAAATCTGAAAGAAACGTTCAAGTATTGTTCCCCCTTTTTATATCTTAGTAAAGCTTTTTTTGTATTTGGAGCACGACAAGGGACCACTTTGTGTTGCTCAAAGAAAAATCACTTTTAAAAATATCAATAATCTGCCAAAAGTAAATAACATCTGTCTAACATATAGAAACTCGTGGAGGAAAAAACAATGGCTGGGGCAGGGGAGATGGAGACACTGACGGCAGAATATATTCAGAAGGGTGACCATGGAGGCAGTGACTATTTCGGCCTCATAAAAGAACTGGTTAAACGCAGAAACAGGTTTGCAAGGGCTGAGCGTGAATACGCAATATGGCAGGAAGAAATTGATAGGATTTATGAACTGGTCCGGGACGAAATACTGACCAACCAGGCCAGGCCGAGGACACCTGTAAAGTTCGGAACCTCAGGCTGGCGCGGTATAATAGGCAAGGATCTGTTTATCAAGTCGGTACGCCAGGTGACCCAGGCAATCATTGCGGTATACCAGGAGGTCGCGTCTGATGCTGAACTGGCAAAAGCTCTGGGTGTGGAGACATTCTCTGAAGCACAAATCCGTGGATGTGTGATTGGGTTTGATAACCGGTTTGGCGGAGAACTGCTGGCCCAGGGCGTCGTTGATGTACTGGTTGCAAACGGCATAAGTGTAAATTATGCAGGTGAGTCAACTACCGGGGTTCTTTCAGCAGCGCTCCTGGGACTTGATGCTGCCTTTTCCATAAATCTTACACCCAGCCACAATCCTCTTGAATATGGGGGATACAAGTTCAACGGCTCTGACGGTGGGCCGGCCTCCTCATTAATCACCGGCCTTATTACAGAAAAGGCCCGGAAAATAATAGATCAGGATTTACCAATCGCTGTATCGCGGGTGCGGAGAGGGGTAAGGGAATGTGACTCGCTAGAGGCATGGATAAGTATGGTGCGCAGGAACAGGGAGCGCCATGGCCTTGATTATGATGCCATTATATCAGGCTTTGCCCAAGATCGAGAGGTCGTCCTGGCCGTGGATTGTGTGCATGGCGCAAGCAGGCTGCACATCAGGAAGTTGATTACAGGAGGCCAGCAAGGAGTTCCACAGGACAGGCTCATTATTCTCCGGGGGGAAAATGATCCTACCTTTGGAGGTGTGGCCCCTGAACCATCCTCGACCAATATGAAGCCGGTCATGCAGCTTCTTGCGGCACGGAAGGAACCTTTAAAACTTGGCGCTGTTATTGATCCCGATGGAGACAGGATAAGGATGACCGATGGTACAGTGGAAATTGATATGAACCTCTTTGGTGCCATGGCATATCACTTTCTGCATGAACATAAAGGCTTGCGGGGCATGGTGGCTAAAACAGTTGCAACCAGCAATTTTGCCAACAAACTGGCAGAAGACTTCGGAGAGGAGGTTTTTGAATCCCGGGTGGGTTTCAAAGAGTTCAAACCCGTGATCGGCAAGGCCCTTGTCTACTTTGAAGAATCAGACGGCATTAGTGTAATAGGCCATACCCCGGAGAAGGACGCATATATAGGAATGCTGCTTGGGCTTGATATGGTTATGACACTCCGTAAAAACCTGGGAGAGTATCTGCGTGAGATTCAGGAAAAACACGGGTATTACTATCCGGCCAAGGATGGCGTGATTGTTTGCAGCCAGGGAAAGGACTTGCTGGCAAAATTATCTCTGCTTGAACAATATGCCGCCGGAACTGTTATCAGGGTAGGGGAGGAAGAGAGAACAATTGCAAAAATAATTGACATTGACGGCAGGAAGATGGTTTTGGATGACGGCAGCTGGCTTATGATACGACCATCTGGGACAGAACCCAAGGTCAGATTTTACGTGGAGGCACGGGACAAAGAAAAACAGGCTGCCTTATTCGTGGCAGCGAAGGCAATGCTGGCTGAAATAGGCCTGCTGGAATAAAATTGAATATTTGAAAAATTGAAGAATGAATAATTTGGACAGAATATTTTCAGTTAGTCAATCAACAGCAATTTCGTGCGTTGATAATTTTCAATTTTCAATTTTTAAAATCTTCAATCTCAGTAATGATTACTGGTTGATTTTTGCATGTCAAAAAATTAAGGTGAGCAGTCAAGCATTAACCGCCCATTTATTTATGATAAGTTAACTGTCTGCCCTGTTATTTCTGGCCATGGGTATGGTATGCAGACGTTTTCATGGGTGCTTCCAATATCATTTTTCAATTTCAGGAGTATTAGATTGCTATGTGGAATTACACAGACAAGGTTAAAGATCATTTTTTAAATCCCCGGAATGTAGGGGACATCGAAGATGCAAGCGGCAAAGGCGAGGTCGGTTCTCTGGCCTGCGGAGACGCACTTACCTTAACTTTCAAACTCGATGCTGACGGCAGGATTGAAGATGCAAAATTCAAAACATTCGGGTGTGCCAGTGCCATTGCCTCCTCATCTGCTTTGACAGAGATGATAAAGGGGTTAACCATTGCAGAGGCTGAAAATATTACCAATGAAGATATTGCCGAGTATCTGGGTGGTTTGCCCAAGGAAAAGATGCATTGTTCGGTAATGGGCCGGGAGGCCCTGGAAGCCGCCATTGCCAATTATCGCGGCGTGCCCATCCCAATGGCCCAGGGTGAGGTTGTCTGCGAGTGCTTTGGCGTCACCGACCTTGAGATCAGGAGAGCAATCCAGGAAAGTGACCTGAAGACAGTTGAAGAGGTTACCAACTTTACCAAGGCAGGTGGGGGCTGTGGCAATTGCCATGAGCGCATTGAGGAGCTGATCCGCGAGGTTCGCAAAGAAACCAGGGAGGAGGCCAGGGCCGAGGGTGTTCCCAAGAAATTGACCAATATACAGAAAATCAAAATGATTGAGGATGTGCTTGAAAGGGAGATACGGCCGGCATTGCGCAAGGATGGCGGTGATATTGAGCTCATCGATGTTGATGGGGATTTTGTCATGGTTTCGCTACGCGGGGCTTGCGTCAGCTGCATCGCTTCCCAGACCACGCTGAAGGAATACGTTGAGAAGAAATTGCGTGAACAGGTCATTGATACCCTTATCGTTGAGGAGGTGAAAAAATGAGCAGCAACGTGGTCTATATGGATAACAATGCTACGACCAGGGTGGCTCCGGAAGTGCTAGAAGCCATGTTGCCGTATTTTTCAGACCTGTATGGCAACCCGTCAAGCATGCATACCTTTGGCGGCCAGGTAGGAAAGGCCCTTAAAGATGCCAGGGAGCAAATTGCCAATCTAATCGGCGCTTCCCCCGATGAAATAATTTTTACAAGCTGCGGTACCGAGAGCGATTCAACGGCAATTTTTTCCGCCCTGCAGGCATTTCCGGAAAAAAGACACATTGTCACGACCAGGGTAGAACACCCGGCAATCAAGAATCTCTGCGAAAACATAGACAATCTTACAGGTCACAAGCATAAGGTGACCCTGTTACCGGTAGACCGCGAGGGCATGCTTGACCTGCAACGCTATGAAGAAAGCCTGACAGATGACACGGCGATTGTAAGTGTCATGTGGGCAAACAATGAAACGGGCGTTATTTTTCCTGTAGCGCAGATGGCAGAAATTGCCAAAAACAGGGGAATACTTTTTCACACAGATGCCGTCCAGGCCGTGGGCAAGATCCCGATAGATTTAAATGATTATACGGCAATCGATTTTCTCTCCATATCGGGACATAAGGTGCATGCCTCAAAAGGTATCGGGGTTCTTTATGTCCGCCGCGCTACTCCCTTTGCCCCCTTTCTTATCGGCGGGCACCAGGAGCATGGCCGGCGGGGCGGCACTGAAAATGTTGCTTCCATAATAGGACTTGGTAAAGCCTGTGAATTGGCAGGGAACCGCTTGGAAGATGAAAATACACGGGTAAAGAGCATGCGCGATAAACTGGAGCAGGGATTGTTGGAGAAAATACCGCACGCCATGCTTAACGGCCACAAAACGGAACGTTTACCGAACACGACAAGCGTTAGTTTTGAATTCGTTGAAGGGGAAGCAATTCTGCTCCACCTGGACAGGTTCGGCATCTGTGCTTCCTCAGGGTCTGCCTGTACATCTGGGTCTCTTGAGCCATCCCATGTCCTGCGCGCCATGGGGGTGCCTTTCACTGCTGCGCATGGTTCAATCCGTTTCAGCTTAAGTGTTTACAATATCGAGGATGAGATTGACTTTATCCTTGAAAAAATGCCGCCGATCATTGAAAATCTCCGCGAACTGTCCCCCTTCTGGAAAGGGAATCACCCGGGTATGGTTGGCGGAAGTCAATGCAAATGCAGCTGTTAATTGTTCAATCCTCACCTATGGGAACCAGATGAAAGTTATTGCACCGTATTGTGAAATTCTTGAAGATTTGGATAAACAAAGCCTGTCGATACGTATTGAAGCCTGCGGTCGCATCTGCTACAAGAGCGAAGATAAAATAACGCCGGAATCGGCTGAACCCTTTATTCGTAACATAATAAAGCATGGCCATAATTCAGTCACCGAAATGGCGGTTCTAACCTTGAAGGTTCTTTATGATACTGAATCCATAGCCAACCAGTTTTTCAACCTGATGCCGAAGTTTTTGCTGGTGGATAGAATTGCTAAAAAGGAACTTCTCATATCCGGAAGCATCAGGGCATTCAGGGAGCTTTACAAGGAAAATCCTAAAGTGAAAATGGTTAAGGCTGTTGCACAGTATCTCGGCAGCTGTCACCCACTCTTTTATGAAGACCTGCTTCCGGAAAGGGGTTTAATGAAGCAGGAAGGGGTGCATGTGGAAAAAGTCCCCCTTAAAACAGTAGATGCTTTACCTGCAGGTCTTCTTGCAAAACACCGCCATGTAGCCGTTCTTTTTGTGGTCAATCGTGCCATAACCCATGAGATTGTCAGGCACCGGCCGGTATCCTATCTGCAGGAGAGCCAGAGATACTGCAGGTACAGCCAGGACAAGTTCGGCAGTGAGGTTACCTTTATCAAGCCCATGTTTTTTAAAGAGGGCAGCGCAGAATACAGCTTATGGGAAAAAGCGATGCTGGATACTGAGAAAATTTATCTTAAACTGCTGGAGACCTCCTCACCACAGGCAGCCAGGACCGTTTTGCCGAACTCCTGTAAAACTGAATTGATAACTTTTGCCAATCTTCTTGAATGGCTTCATATCTTCAAATTACGCACGTCAAAAGGGGCTGAGCCTTCCATGCGGGAGGTCATGATCCCGCTGCTTCATAAGTTTCAAAAAAAATATCCATCCATTTTTGACGCAATCCAGACAGAGATATAGGTATTTCTACTTGCTTTTTTGTTTAACTTGTTGTTATTACTTTGATGCCGAGTTTTCTGCGCACAGAGAATTCGAACATCAAAGTTGCTAAGGTTTGGTCTATAGGAGCTCTATAAATCTTTGAGAAATTAAGGAGGGAATGAAATGGCTTACAACGCGGTGGAAATGGCAGACTGGCAGATATCAGAGGCTGCTGAAAAAAATATGCCCACTCCTGAGGAATGGACAGAGAAGCTTGGGCTCCAGAAGGAAGAAGTGCTGCCCATGGGTAGATTGGCCAAGCTTGATTTTCTGAAAATCATCGACCGGCTTAAGGATAAACCTGACGGGAAATACATCGAGGTTACCGCTATTACTCCGACGCCTTTGGGTGAAGGGAAGAGCACCACCTCCTGCGGCTTGATGGAAGGTATGGGCAAACGTGGCGTCAATGTTGGCGGCGCCCTGCGTCAGCCATCAGGCGGCCCAACCATGAATGTTAAAGGGACGGCGGCAGGTGGTGGAAACTCTCTGCTGATCCCGATGACAGAGTTTTCCCTGGGCCTTACCGGTGATATCAATGACATCATGAACGCCCATAACCTGGCAATGGTGGCCATGACCTCCCGCATGCAGCATGAGCGGAATTATAACGACGAGCAGCTGGCAAGGCTCACCGGTATGCGTCGGCTTGATATTGATCCCACCCGGGTGGAGATGGGCTGGATCATTGATTTCTGCGCCCAAGCCCTCAGGAATATCGTCATTGGTCTTGGCGGCCGCTATGACGGCTTTACCATGCAGTCGAAATTCGGCATTGCCGTGGGTTCCGAGTTAATGGCAATCCTGGCTGTGGCCACGGACCTGGCCGACCTGAAAGAACGGATCAATGACATCACCGTGGCCTTTGACAAGAGCGGCAAGCCTGTGACCTGCCGTGACCTGGAAGTAGGCAATGCCATGGCCGCATTCATGCGCAACACCATCAATCCAACCCTGATGTGTACCGCTGAGTACAATCCCTGTCTGGTCCACGCCGGTCCCTTTGCCAATATCGCCGTAGGCCAGTCCTCGATCATCGCCGACCGGGTCGCTCTGAAACTCTTTGATTACAATATCACTGAGTCCGGTTTTGCCGCTGATATCGGATTTGAGAAATTCTGGAACGTCAAGTGCCGTTTTTCCGGCCTCAAGCCCCATGTTTCCGTTCTCACCGCTACTATCCGCGCCCTGAAGATGCACGGCGGCGGCCCCAAGGTGGTGGCCGGCAAGCCTTTGGATGAAGCTTACACCAAGGAAAATGTGGAACTGGTCGAAAAGGGCTGCGAGAACATGGTCCATTTGATCAATGTGATCCGCAAGGCAGGTATCAACCCGGTGGTCTGCATCAACCGTTTCTATACCGATACCGATGAAGAGTGTAAAGTCGTACGTAGGTTTGCCGAGGCTGCCGGTGCCCGGTGTCCCGAGTCCAAGCATTGGGAACTGGGCGGCGACGGGGCCCTGGAATTTGCCGATGCGGTTATCGATGCCTGCAACGAGGAAAACGACTTCAAATTCCTCTATCCTCTGGAAATGAAACTGCGTGACAGGGTCGAGATCATTGCCAAAGAGGTTTATGGGGCCGACGGAGTCGACTGGCAGCCCGAGGCCAATGCCAAGGCCGAGATGCTGGAAAACGATCCCAAGTACGCCGACTTTGCGACGATGATGGTCAAGAGTCACCTGAGCCTGAGTCATGATCCGACCAAGAAAGGTGTACCCAAGGGATGGCGGCTACCCATTCGTGACGTGTTGATCTATTCAGGCGCAAAATTCCTGTGCCCCTGTGCAGGTACCATCAGCCTGATGCCGGGCACAAGCTCCAATCCTGCCTTCCGTCGTATTGATGTTGACACGGATACGGGTAAGGTCACAGGGTTGTTCTAAAAGAAAAGAAGGTTTTACTGGCAAAATTTGCCGGGAAAAAATATCCGGGCGGGTCTGTGAAGCATGCAGCTTCATGTGGCCCGCCTGTTTTTTTGTTTTACTTTTTACATATAGGGTGTAAATTTATTAACTTGTCTCAGGTAATTTTGAATAACCACTTAATAAAAGATAATTTTTCATAGTCTTTATGGCAACCCCGCAAAAATTCAGAGGCATCCCCCCCAGACCAGTTCCCGGAAGACAGGTAGGCTCTACAGGCAAGTCTAGTCTCAGCGGTACAATTAAGGACCAGTCAGGCGCCGGCAAGGTCAGAATCGGTGATCTGCTAAGGAAAGAGGGGTATATCACGGCGAACCAGCTTGATCGCGCTATGAAGGTCCAAGCGAAAAGCAAAATGCGGCTGGGCCGGATTCTTGTTGAGCTCGGTCATATTGATGAGGAGACAATCCTCAACGTTTTAAGCCGTATATATGGCTTCCCTGCCATAACCATCTCCAGGGAAACACCCCAGCCAGAAGTCTTGAAAATGCTGCCCTATGAGGTCGCCAAGGAATATATGGCATTTCCTCTGCGGGTCGCTTCAAGCACCAATACCTTAAAAGTTACCATGTCAGAACCGACGGATAGCTCTGCAGTGGAAGCTTTGCAGGCGGCTGTCAAAATGAAGTTGACCGTCTGTGTTTCCACGGAACATGATATCGTGCAGGCCTACCGTACCCATTATAAGATCAGTGATGAAGAGTATGCCTCTTACCAGTCTCATGAGGAAGTTGAGGAGGAGGAAGAGGTCTCGGTTGAAGAGGTGGCAGACGACTTCGGGGCCCTGGCTTCAGAAGCAGCCGGCGCGCTCGAGATTGGCGCGGAAGAGGATGATGACGATATTATGGAGTCGTACTCCTATTCAGATGCCCCGATCATCAAGCTAGTAAACGGTATATTGATCAAGGCGGTCAAGGATGGGGTGTCTGACATCCATGTCGAGCCGTATGAGAAAAATCTCCAGGTACGTTACCGTCTGGACGGCTCCCTCTATAAATCAATGAACCTGCCGCTTTCTATCAAGAACGCCTTGATCTCAAGGGTTAAAATCCTGGCCAACCTGGATATCACTGAACGGCGTGTACCCCAGGACGGCCGTATCAAGATGAAGCTGGGCAGGAACAAGGCGGTTGATTTTCGTGTATCTACGCTGCCCACCCTGTTTGGTGAAAGCCTCGTTCTCCGTATTCTTGACCAGAGTACTTTGAATGTTGACCTGACGAAGCTTGGTTTTGAAACGACAACATTTGATACACTGAAGCGTTGTCTTTACAGGCCGCAAGGCCTGTTGCTTGTCACCGGGCCCACAGGCAGTGGTAAAACAGTTACACTCTATTCTGCGCTCAACTCATTAAATAGGGAAGATACCAAGATTTTGACTGCTGAGGATCCGGTTGAGTTCAACTTTAGGGGTATCAACCAGGTTAATGTGCACCAGGAAATCGGTATGACTTTTGCCGCCGCCCTGAGGGCCTTTCTACGCCAGGACCCCGATATCATCATGGTTGGTGAGATTCGCGACATGGAAACCGCGGAAATTGCCATTAAGGCTGCTATGACCGGCCACCTTGTTTTCAGTACCCTGCATACCAATGACAGTGCGGCAACCATTGGCCGTCTTCTGGACATCGGTATTCCATCATACATGGTGGCCTCATCGGTTACCATGGTGCTCTCTCAGCGACTCGGCCGCAGGCTCTGCAACAATTGTAAAAAGATAGTAAAACATCATACAGAGCAGGAACTGATCGCAGCCGGTTTTGGTCCTGAAGAAATTCCGGATCTGGAAATATATGGACCCAATGGCTGCTCACTCTGCAAAGGCGGGGGCTACAAAGGCAGGGTTGGTTTTTTTGAGCTCATGGAAGTCACTGAGGAGGTGGCCAAGGCCATTAGTGCAGAGGTGCCTGAAGATATACTGCGCAAAACGGCCGTCAATGAAGGGATGGTGCCGCTTCGCGAAGCGGCACTGCAGAAGGTGCGCGAAAGTGTAACCAGCGTGGATGAAGTCCTCAAGCGTACCGTTCTGACCAAGGAAAGCCTGCCTGCCTACCTGGTCAATCCGGATTTGGACAATTATGAAGATGGGGACGTCATCATTAGGGAAGGAAATACGGATAATGACTTTTTCGAACTCATCCAGGGTGCTGTAATCATTGTTAAGAGCGGCAAGAAAATTGCTGAAATAAATCAGCCAGGCGCATACCTTGGCGAAATGTCTGCCATTTCCGGAGAGGCCAGGTCAGCATCAGTCTTTTCCAAGGGCCCTTCCACCCTCAGGCGGTTTCAAGGTGATAAACTTTACGAAGTTATTGAGAATTACCCTGATGCTACCAGGCATCTGTTCAAGACCATGGTCAGCAGGCTGGAACATTCAAACGAGATCATCATGAAACTGGCCAGCGGCAGGAAGGGCAGGTAAGGACCAATTGAAAATTGAAAATTGAAAATTTATGGTAGAAAATCTTCCTTTAATCATCGGTAGCAACAAATGCCGAAAATCTTCAATCTTCAATTTCTCAAATCTTCATTTTTTTTTACTTTTCCCCCTGCAGGAAGTTCACAATTTTTTCCGGTGCTTCCGACATCTGCCCGGCCAGCTCTGTCAGCGGTTTGCCGTTACGTTCCGCTTTCCTGATAACAGCTGAGTCCGGGAAAAAGGCTATTGGTGTTTCACCAAGGATTTCCTGCAGAAAATTCACATCATCATCATCCTGAACAAGGTTTCCCACAAAAGAAATTTGGGGAATACCCGAATCAACTGCCAGTTTCTTAATTTTCAGAGCTGTCCTCACGCTTGATTTAGAGGGAATAACCACGATCAGGAGATGATCGACCCCGGCAATGGTACCACGGCCAAGATGTTCGACCCCGGCCTCCATGTCCAGCAGGACAACCTGGGTTGGAGAGAGCAAGAGTTTTGTCAGCATTCTTTTGAGCACGGTGTTTTCCGGACAGGCGCAACCTCCCTCTGCTGTCTGGATGGCTCCCAGAACCATGAGTCGTATGCCGTCCTGTTCTATCATGAATTTTTGCAGCAGGTCGTCAACCTGGGGATTAATCTGATAAAAGGGCGAACCCTGTACTTTTCCGGAACGTTCCACCAGGAGCTCGGTCATGTCGGCAATGGGTTTTATCTTATCAATATCTTTTATGCCGAGGGTTTGAGCCATGTGCGGACTCGGATCGGCATCAATGATAAGAACCTCTTTGCCTTGGCTTTTGAACTGGCTGGCTAGAAGAGCCATGATGGTTGTTTTGCCGACGCCGCCTTTACCGCTGATTGCTATTTTCATGTGCCTTTACCTGTTGTAGGAATGATTGATCTTGCAAGTTTCATAAATATGATTATGTTCTTCATAACTATTATATATAGTTATGATAAGCTGTTAATGCCACAATTGAAAGAAAACAGCCATGATATTACCGGCTGCTGTTAATTTTAAAATCATGTCTATGATGAGTATATAAAGGAGGAAGAAAAATGTATAATCGTTCTACCAGCAATGAACGCGCTATTGCCCAGACAACAACCGAGGCCTCAACCATTTTTCTGGCCAAGGTTTTCAACTGGATGGCAATCGGCTTGGGTTTGACCGGGTTCGCTGCCTTTCTGACCGTTAACTCCCAGGCAGCGTTACAGTTTGTATTCGGCAATAAAATGGTATTTTACGGCCTGATTTTCGGAGAATTGGGGTTGGTTTTTTATCTTTCCGCCAGGATTGAGCGTATATCAGCCCAGGCTGCCACCGGTTTATTTGTTGTTTATTCTATTCTCAACGGTGTGACCTTGTCGGCAATCCTGCTTCTGTATACCATGACCTCAGTTGCGGCGACCTTTTTCATTGCAGCAGGGATGTTTGGTGCCATGGCCGTCTATGGTTTTATCACCAAGAAGGACCTCTCCAGCTGGGGCTCCTTTCTCTTCATGGGTCTTATCGGCATCATCATTGCCATGGTGGTTAATATCTTTCTGGCCAGTTCAATGATGTCCTGGGTAATTTCCGGTATCGGGGTAATTATTTTCACCGGACTGACTGCCTATGATGTTCAGCAGATCACCCGCATGGGTGAGCAGGGTATTATGAATGGCGGTGCGGCGGTAATTCGCAAAGGTGCAATAATGGGCGCACTTAAACTTTACCTCGATTTTATTAATCTTTTCCTTATGCTGTTGCGCTTTATGGGTGACAGACGGTAGTCATCTGCATGAGATTCAGGAGGGAAGGACAGCGTCAATTACTGATGTATTCGTTATAAGTCCAACCAAGCAATAGCGCCATCTGGTAAAATCAAATTGTTGCAATTGGTATACTTGTCCGCATCGTGCTTTTTACGATATCGTCAATGGCTGCCGTATTTTTCCTGATAATTTTCCTGCAGCGAGAGAAGCTTTTCCAGGTACTCCTGCTGGTATATCAGTGTGCTATTTCCTTGTATTTCAGCAATAAGGGAATTCAGGGTATAACGGATGTCAATACCATAGCGGTTTGCATCAGCGCTATTCGCCCTGTCAATTATCAAAGTTGAATAATACCGGATCAGTGTCCTTAAGTAGGGTTCACGACGGAAAAGATACGACTGACCGCCGAGGGTGTTTATAAAGTATCCGGCATATTCGTATAACCCTGCTAAAGGGAGGTCGATGTCCAGATTCGAATCAGAGCAATCCGGCGCGATTTCTGACCACTTGTAGAAAAGAGCCATTGTAGGCTCGATATTTTCCCTTTCATGAGTCAAAACGTCTTTAATCAACAGGATGTCTTTGGGCCCCAAAATCCGAAAAAAGTGGGCTAAATTGTTCAAGATTGCAAAGAGATCATCTGTCTCTCGGACAACAACAGGAGGATTGGCGATCAATTTGTTGATGATTCCTCTAAAATGATCATGGGCTGATCCTTTGACGGCATACTTAAGGATATAATCCCGGTTGTCGAGGTGTTCAAAGAAAAGGAGTATTTTGTCAGCCGTTTGCCGGCATTCATTTTGCAAAGCAGGCGAGTCTTGCGTTTCACCTTGGGTTAGATGTAATGGTGCCTCCCTTTCTTGTTCGGGCGGGGAAGTTTCAACCTGCTGGTCAATTTCTTTTTCTTCAGGTTCTTTCTCCAGCAAGGTGATCTGGGGGTCCTCTACATCCTGCTTAAATTGCCATGGGAGGTTTCCGGAAAGGTAACTCCAAGCCATGTAGAGTATGCCGACCAGAATGATAATAAGAAAAGTGATAAGAGGTGCTGAGTATCTTTTCGGGGGTTTGCGCGAAATTTTAGGCATAATGGCAATTGTTTCGTTAAGGCATTTATCGTGGGGTTTATTTAAAAACTGAAAGTTATTTCAATTATTTTTTATGGTATCCGGCTTTTATACTGAGGTCAATTAGAAATACATTATTGAGGGAATTGAGGTCTCTGTATAGTGTTTGGAAACTCAGCAATATCTATTTTTTTTCTGCTTGACTCGACTCTATATACACACTATTATTGCCGCTTATTTTACTGAATTGCTATTCAGTATTTATGATTTAAGACAGACCAGTAAAGGAAAATCTTTTCTTGTCAAACACATAACTCGGCTTGTTTCTTAATACTTTTTATAAACACATACAATTTAAGGAGGATCTGTTATGTCTGTTTCTGTTGTCGGTCATTCCAACCCTGACACCGATTCTGTAACTGCTGCGATTGCCTTTGCCAACTACTTGAAAGCAACTGGTACAGATGCTATTGCCTGTATGCAGATATCTGTTGAAAATCTGAATCCTGAGAGCAAAGTAGTTCTCGGGAAATTCGGCCTGGCGGCACCCCAAACAATGACTGATGCGGCGGGCAAGGATGTGGCTCTAGTTGATTTCAGCGATATAGGCCAGGCTCCGGCCAATATCGGGGACGCCAATATAGTGGCGATTGTCGATCATCATAAAATAGGCGACATTACCACCGGCAGTCCGATTTTTTTCTATGCCAAGCCGGTTGGATGCACCTGTACGGTCCTTTTGGAAATGTACAAAAACAATAATGTTGAGCTGCCCAAGGATATCGCCGGCGGTATGCTCTGCGCCATCCTGAGTGACACCGTTAATTTCAAGTCACCGACCTGTACAGATGCTGACAAGGCCGCGGTGGCCGAGCTTCTGAAAATCACCGGTGTTACGGATCAGGATGCGCTCTTCATGGAAATGCTGAAAGCCAAATCCTCTGTAGCAGGAGTACCCATCAGGGATCTTGTTTTCCGCGACTACAAGGATTTTGATATGAACGGCAAGAAAGTTGGCATCGGCCAGATCGAACTTGCTACTTTGGACCAGGTTGCTGATATCCGTGAAGACCTTTACAAGACGATTAAGGAAGTCAAGGCAGAAGGGCGTCATTCGGTGCTGTTTATGCTCACAGATGTGGTCAAGGAAGGAACCGATCTCATGGTTGTGTCCGATGACCCGGCCATCATTGAGGGGGCCTTTAATGCCAAATTGGCGGGGCAATCCATGTGGGTTGACGGCATGATGAGCCGCAAGAAACAAACCGTACCGCCCCTGCAGAAGGCTTTCGGCGCTTAATTAACCTGACACGTAAGTTGATAAAAGGCCATGCGTTTTGCGCATGGCCTTTTACGTGCATATGAAGGGCGATAGCCCCAATAAGTCTAATAAAGAATCTTTCCAGCGGAAGTGTCAAACTCCTGTTTCTATCGTTTCAGTAATGCTCAGCGGCATATACTGGCTTAAAAGACACCATTAATCCACTTTCAGCCTTAAATGTTGAGTTATTTTCTGCTCCTGCGATCTTATCATATCTCACTTTTAACTCCTCACTGCCGTTGGCTGGCTGGGCAGGCTATCCGTTCGATATCATTGTCATAAGTGAATTCTTCGTCGCGCTCTGAAGTATGGCACCTGATACAGATGGATATCTCGGGTATTCTGGCAATATCTGCAGGGTCCTGGGTTGCTGTATGTTTTTTGCCTGGGCCGTGGCATAATTCGCAGCCCACCTGCTGCAATTGGACAGGTAAAGCGAGCAGCACAGAAGCATCGTTGCTGATTTTTATGTCCTTGTATTCAGCCGTAACGTGACAGGGAAGGCAGTCAAGGTTGAACTGCTGCTCTTCTTCGGACAGGGTCTGGTACGCTGAGGCATGAGCAGTTTTTTCCCAGAAAGTGGTTTGCGGAGAATGGCATGCGGCACAACCCTTCCAGCCGGTGAAGACCAGTTTTTCAAGCTGCAGTTCAGGTAGGGCTGGAGAAGTTGCAGATTGATCAGCCTGGCTCCTGCCAGCCTGGTTTACGCTTAGTTTTGCCGTCTCAACAATTTTCTTGACTTCAGGCTGGTCCGGCAGGTTGACCTCCAGGGGTATAAAGTGATTTTCATATGTTGAAGGGGTCTGACCTGACTCCTTCAGGTCGTGGAGTTCATTTTCGAGAAAGATGATTTCAGAAAGCAACCTATCTCTGGAGGCCAACAGGGCTTGATAGCTATTATTTGCAGGGAGATTCTCTTTTTTTTCACGCCGTTCGATGCGGCTCATGCGGCCGTTGATGCCATCGAGTTCCAGTTTCTTTGTAGCCAGCTCTTTTGTAGCGCCTAGACGGCCCCAGGTTTTCGACTTCTGCCAGTCAATTGACATCCAACCAAGATATTTCCCCTGTTTCCCCGTCTGAGCAATGAGGCTTTTATTCTTCAATTGTGGCACAATATTTCCGGACCGGGGAGTAGACTGAATGATAATATGAATATCTGGAAAAGATTCAGCGATCGCCTGGTTCTCATTCATCACGTTGTTTGAAAGCAGGATAAGGAGATCACATCTGGCAGCGAGATTAGCTACAATATCCGGTAGTGCTTTCTGCCAGGGAATAAGAACAGCATCTTCGTTTTCGCCGAATCGAATTGATCCATCATGACCTGTCAGGCCGATAACACCAACAGAAAGACTCCCGACCTGGCGTATCAGGCTTGCGGGAAAAAGGGGCCGTAAATCCGATTTGCTTACCAGGTTGGCAGAAAGCCAGGCAAATTTAGCCCGTGCCGCTTGGTCCTGAAGAAAAGAAAGGCCTGCAGCCAAATCATTCTTGCCGACTGCCACGGCATCATAGTTCATAATGTTATAGGAATCGATTATTCCAGCGGCCGTGATTTTTGCCTGCTGCAGGAGCCCGGGCGCAAGGCCTTCCTGCTTGAAAAGCAGGTTGCCGCCGTCAAGGATCAGGTCCGGAAGTTCACGGAGCCCTTTTATTTTTTCCAGCTGGTATGCTTTTTTGGACAGACCGCCCAGTTGACGGCTTGATCAGCCACAGGGCTCTGTTTCTCCCATAACATCATTGGAGTAGAAGAGCAGCAGGTTCTGTTCACCGGCAATCGTTGTGCCGGCTGCATAGATTCCTGATGGTGTGATGCTTAGGATTAGAAGGAGCATAAATAAACGTATCATCAGCGGCTATCCTTTTTTAAATTATTGTTGAGATTTATTTTTACGGGCTTTAAGGATCTGGTGCCATTTTGTCAGTCGTTCCTTGACAAGCCCTTCATAGCCCCGATTGGTAGGATGATAATATTTTTTGCCGCAAAGTTCTTCAGGCAGATGTTCCTGGTCAACCAATCCTTCTGTATCATCATGGGCATACCGGTATCCTTTGCCGTAGTCCAGATTCCTCATAAGTCGTGTCGGGGCATTGCGAATATGAAGCGGCACAGGCAGCGAACCTGTTTTTTCAATATCCCGCCTCACTTCACTATAAGCCTTGTAGAGCGCATTGCTTTTCGGTGCTGTGGCCAGATAAACAGCAGCCTCAACAAGGGCGAGCTCTCCTTCGGGAGAACCCAGCATATGATAGGCATTACGGCAAGCAACTGCAATGGAAATTGCCTGAGGGTCGGCTATACCAACATCTTCAGAGGCAAACCGTATGAGGCGCCGGGCAATATAGAGAGGGTCTTCGCCGGCAGCTAACATGCGGGACAACCAGTAGAGAGCGCCATCCGGGTCACTGTCACGCAGACTTTTATGCAGTGCCGAAATCTGGTTGTAGTGTTCTTCACCTGCTGCATCGTAGCGCAGGCGCCTGCGCTGGCTGGCCTCTTCGGCAGCATGGACGGTAATGACTGACAAACCATCTTTGTCTTCACCTGCCGGTTCGGCAAGATCAGCAGCAACCTCCAGGATGTTCAAGGCAATCCTGGCATCTCCGTCAGCCAGCGAACAGATATGGGCCATGGCTTTTGCGTCAATAAGGAGTTTACGGCTGCCCAGCCCATTTTTTTTATCAACTAAAGCACGCTCCAGGATAATTTTCAAATTTTCTTGGGACAATGATTGAAGCACCAGCACACGGCAGCGCGAAAGCAAAGGCGCAATGACTTGGAAAGAGGGGTTTTCGGTAGTGGCACCGATCAAGGTCAAAAGGCCGCTTTCAACATGGGGCAGAAAGGCATCCTGTTGGGCTTTGTTGAAACGATGTATTTCATCGACAAACAAAATGGTATGGACATGCTCCGCATCTTTGCGTTTATTGGCCTTGGCAACTATTTCCCTGACCTCTTTAACCCCTGCCAGAACAGCTGAAAAAAAGACAAAGTCTGCAGCCATATTCTGGGCCAGAATCCTTGCCAGAGTTGTTTTGCCGCTGCCGGGGGGGCCCCATAACAGCAGGGAGGGTATTTTCTTCTGCCGGATAAGCTTGTCAAGTATCCTTCCTTTTCCCAACAACTCATCCTGGCCGACAAAATCCTCTATCCGGATTGGCCGCATGCGTTCAGCAAGGGGAATATGTGTAGATGCCTGAGAATTCATGAACATGATCAGCGAGTGTTTTCTTCCGCGGCTTTATATCTGGGTTCATGCGCAGCGGGAGGCTTTATTTCTCCTGATTTAAGGAGTTTCTAGTCTACTATTCTAAACTAATAATGCAGTTTAATGTGCGGTGCAAAAGTCTTTCAGATTTAGCAGCTGTATAAAATCTCCTGCCATTTTTTTTCCAGGCGTTTTGCTGAGACCGGAAAGCGTGTTTTCATTTCCTGGGCAAAAAGGGAAATTTTATACTCCTGCAGCATAGTGTGATACTCCTGCAGCAAATCCAGGCACGCCGGTGACGGATCCCGGGGCTTTAATTTTTTCAGTTTATCAGCATGCTGTGCCAGTTGCTCGGCTTTCATTTTATCTTTATCAGGCGCAACATAGGCCCTTTCAATGCGTATCTGCAGCGCTTTACAATAGCGTATGGCTGAGAATAACTGTTCCTCATTAAATTGTCTTAAGAAATCGACCGGGACTATTTCAGCCAATTCATTACGAAACAGGTCCATGCTGTTGGTTGAGTGGGATTTGGCAAGGGGCATGGCTTTTATCCTGCTTATCCGGTCAAGGGCTTCCCTGCGTTCTCTGAGTAATTGCAGGACCTGGTTAATAAGCTGTGCTGCCCTGTTGAAAAGCCCTTCTTTTTTCAAGGTCTTGACCAGCTGGAAAAATTCATCCTTCTTGGGCCACAACTTGTTTTGACAGGAAAATATTGCTTCCAGAACAAAATGATACAGGTCTTCATTAAGCTTCTGCCTAGAGTCAAAGCCTTCATAAAGGGCCCAGAGGGAAGATGGTAGGGCACACTCCTTTTTCAGGAGCCGGAACTGTTTTGGGAACTGCAGACTATACAGGGCGAGTACGCCCTCACGGCTTATACGTCTGCTTTCGGCGGGATCAGAATAGAGCCTGATCGAGACAGTACCCTGTTTTTCTTGATGTATAGAGGGGTAGACAAAACCCAGGAGTTTGTTCCTCGCATCTTGCAAGGGAATTTTATCCGGCAAATGATCAAAATCCCATGTGGTAATATCGGTCCGTTCCCATTTTTCGCGGAGTTTATCCAATGACTCACTTTCCTGCTGGGGCACCTTGCCAACATTCAGATCTGAAAATCTGCGGCTTGTCATAAGTGTTTTGCCCGAACTGTCCCGCAACAGAAAACGCATCTGCAGGTGGGGCGGCAGCTGCTCCAAGGGCCATTGGTTCCTTTCTATCGTGATCCTGAAATGTTTGAAGATTAATTCTTCCAGGCGTTTATAGAGTGAACCATGGTAAATTTTTATTTCCTGTGTAAGTTTTTCAGCCGTCTGTTGGATTGGAATGAGTTTCTTGCGCACACTTTTGGGAAGCCCTTTGAGGAGGAAGGTCACTTTTTCAGGCAGCAGACCTGGGACAAGCCATTCAAAAATCTCTGGAGAAACATGACCAAGCAGATCCAGGGGCAGATTAACCGTTATACCATCCTCATCTTCACCGGGGGCGAAGCTGTAGCTCAGTGTGAGGGCGATGCCGTCAGCAAGCGATATTTGTTGCGGGAAATCTGAAAGCTGATGCGATTCCGGTGCCTGGATAAGGATATCCTGTTCACCCATGAAGAGGAATTTGTCATTTTTCTGATTTTTCAGGAAACGGTTGAGGCTTGCCCGATCATGCACCGAAGGATCCAGACGGGTGTCATAAAAATTATATAGCACGTAATCGTCTGCCAGGACGCTTCGCTGTCTCAGTCTGTCTTCAATTTTTTCAAAGCGGGCAACCAGGCGCTGATTGTGTTCAAGAAAAGGATAACGTCCCATCAATTCGCCCTGCAGAAGGGCTGAATGAATAAAGATATCGCGCGCCTCCTGGCGGGTGGCTTCATTGATCCTGGCATAATTCTTTTTTCTGGAGGCGACAATCACCAGTCCGAAGAGGGTAACCTTTTCATCGGCAATAACCTGGCCGTTTTTTTTCTCCCACCTGGGATTGGAATAGGTTGAGCGGCACAGGGAGCCTGCAAGCGGCTCAATCCAGTCAACCTTTATATTTGCTGCAGTTCTGGCATACAGTCTGGCAGTTTCAACAAGCTCGGCTGCCATAACCCATTGGCCGCCCTTGTTAAAAAGCACGGAACCCGGGAACAGCATCATTTCTTTACCCTGGGCGCCCTGGTAAATGCTTTTACCCTTGCGAAAGCCGATATTACGTAAAAAGCCACTGAGGACAGCGTAATGGATATTGTCATAGGATGCGGGTGTCCTGTTCATTGTGAAGCCTTTTTCCTCACGCAGAATTGAGGAGACCTGTTCATATATATCCTGCCATTCCCGCAGACGCTGGTAAGAGAGAAAATGGGATTGACAGAATTTTCGCATCTGTGAGCGGCTTTTTTTCTTGTCTTTTTCTTTGCCCGTGAAAGGCACATTGTTAAATTCTTCCCAGATTTTGAGATACGAGAGGAAGTCGGACGGATGCACCTTGAATTTAGCATGGGCCTGATCAGCTTCGGCTTCAGCCTCAGCGGGGCGTATACGCGGGTCCTGGATAGCCAGGGCGCTGGCAATTATTACAATTTCCTGAAGACAATTATGTTCCCTGGCTTCAATAATCATCCTGGAAATGCGCGGATCGAGCGGAAGCAGAGCCATTATCTTGCCATTGGCAGAAAGTCGCGGTTCCTCACCTGATGTATCAATGGCTCCAAGCTCATGGAGCAAAGCATAGCCATCCCTGACTGCTCTGGCTGCCGGCGGATCAATGAAAGGAAAGGAGGCCGGATCACCGAGTTTTAAGTTTATCATACGCAGGATAACTTCAGCCAGGTTGGAACGCTTGATTTCCGGCAGGGTGAATTCAGGTCTGGTGAGAAAATCTTCCTGGCTGTAGAGCCGGATACAGGTTCCCGGACTGACACGACCACATCTGCCCTTACGCTGGTCGCAGCTCGCCCTCGAAACAGCGGTTACCGGCATACTCGTTGTGCGGGCTCTTATATTGTAGGTTGTGATCCTGGCAAGCCCCGTATCAATGACATAGCGAATGCCAGGAACGGTAACCGATGTTTCGGCAATATTGGTGGCAACTACTATTTTCTGGTCCTTGAAACGTCTGAAAACCCTGCTTTGATCCGCTGCACGCAGCCGGCCGAACAAAGGCAGTATTCGAATGTTGGCCTTCTGCACCCCGTTCTTTTTCTGCAGGGCCAGAGGATTAAGTTCCTGGTTTAGCAACTCGATGGTCTCGTTAATATCCCTTTCTGTCGGCATGAAAATGAGAATATCCCCATTTTCTCTCTTGCGGTGAAGAGCCAGAACCTCCCGGACAGCAAGATCAATATATGAGTTGTTTTCCCTGTTATCTGTATCCTTATCCACAGGGAGATAACGTACTTCAACCGGATAGGTACGTCCTGAAACTTCAATGATGGGTGCCTTGTTGAAATGTGCAGCAAATTTTTCAGTGTCAATTGTAGCCGAGGTAATGATGATTTTGAGATTTTTTCTTTTTGTCAGAAGCTGTTTTGCATAGCCGATAAGGAAGTCGATGTTGAGGCTGCGTTCGTGCGCCTCATCGATGATAAGGGTATCATAAGCATGCAGTCCATGATCCGATCGGGTTTCAGCCAGCAGGATGCCGTCGGTCATGAACTTGATTTTTGTACTTTTAGTGGTTTTATCCTGGAAACGTATTTTATGGCCGACCAGGTAACCGTATTTCCTCCCAAGTTCCTGGGCCACCCTTTCGGCCACGGTTATTGCAGCAATACGACGCGGCTGGGTGCAGCCGATTATTTTTTTTTGGCCGCGGCCAGCCTCAAGGCACATTTTGGGAAGCTGTGTGGTTTTTCCTGAACCTGTATCACCTGAAATGATCACGACATCGTGCTTTGCAATCGTTTCTATGATTTCATCCCTGTGGGCAACGATAGGGAGTTCTTCAGGGTAGTCTATTTTACTGATGTTGTTCATGGATGACGTTAACTTAGGAGATTTTTTTCACTGCCCAATAATCAATTTGTAACTGATGTGGATGATTTTATGGGTCGAAGAACTTCGATCAGCGAAATTTTATTAAACAATACGCTAGTACCAAGCTACGATAGATTTATTTGTAAAAAAAGTGTACAGGTGTTTATAAGATAATTTGTGCTTTGCTCTTTACCATATTATCATGGACAATACACGATCGTAACTTTTGGTTTTGTGAATTTATCAGCAGGTAGTTTTTGTCTGTGCTTATCAAACGAATCAATAATACAATGGGTGTAATATGAACATCAGGAAAGCAGTCATCCCGGTGGCAGGCCTTGGAACACGGTTTTTGCCTGCCACCAAGGCCATTCCCAAAGAAATGCTGACTATTGTAGACCGTCCTACTATCCAATATATTGTGGAAGAAGTAGTGGCCTCTGGAATTGAACAGGTGATCCTTGTAACCAGCGAGGGTAAATCGGCTATTGAAAATCATTTTGATTATGATTTTGCACTTGATACCATTCTGCAAAAGAAAAACAAGTTAAGGCTGGCTGAGGAGTTAAATCATATTTCCAACCTCATTGATATTGTTTCAGTGCGCCAGAAAAAGCCCCTCGGCCTGGGGCATGCCATTTGGTCTACCCGCAATGTTGTCGGCGATGAGCCATTTGTCGTACTCCTCGGTGATGACCTGGTCTTAAGTGATGAACCGTGCTGCCACCAGATGATTTCTTTATTCGATGAAGTGCAGGAGTCCATTGTTGCCATCCAGCGGGTGCCAAGGGACCAGACCAGTAATTACGGCATTGTTGAAGGCAAACCATTCAAGGAAAGGACCTACAAGGTTGGCAGGATGATCGAGAAACCCGCACCCGGTATCACCGATTCTGACTTGGCCATTATAGGCCGTTATATCCTGCGGCCGGAAATATTCTCCCTGCTTGAAGAGACCGAACCCGGTCATGGGGGAGAGATCCAACTTACTGACGCATTGTTAAAGCTCTCTAGAGAAAGAGTAATGTATGCCTACGAGTTTGAAGGCACACGCTTTGACGCGGGCGATAAACTAGGATACCTTAAGGCAATCATCGCTTTTGGATTGCGCCATTCCGAACTGGGTGAAGCATTCAGAAAGCATATCAAAGAGGTATCAGAAAATCTTTAAGCCCGGTTATTGCGCCGGCAATTGCCACAAGCAATAGCAGCGTCACCCTTGCATGACAGATGATCCCGTAAAAAACTATTTTGCAGTGGCTGTTTCGGCACCTGTCAACAGGCCCCTGACATACCTTGCTCCGGATACGTGCGATCAGCCGTTGATGCCTGGTATGCGTGTCCTGGTGCCACTCAGCGGCCGCAAGATAACAGGCTACATCCTGGAAAGAGTTGATTCCGCACCCCAAGGGCAGCAAATAAAAAAAATATATGAAGTTCTTGGCAGTGAGCCTCTTTTCCCTGCAGAACAGGTAAGTTTTTATAAGTGGATCGCCAAGTACTACCATTATCCCATCGGTGAGGTAATAAAAACCGCTCTTCCGGCAGGACTCACCCAAAAAAGCGGCAGAAGGATCATGATCACAGGAGCCGGAAGAAAATATCTTACTACACTCTCAGAAGCAGCAATTACCGGCACTCCATGGTTTTTGAGTCTGCTCAACAAGGGGGAGATCAGCCCCCATGTTGCCGGCAGCCTCTGGCGCTCAAAAGATCGCAGGCTTCTAGAGTTATGGGCGGAAGAAGGCTGGGTCACTATCAACAGCGAGCTTATCGGGGGAACAGCAAAAACAAAGACGGAAACATGCTGCGGGCTTGTCGAAAATGTTGACACCTTTGGAAGACTGAAAATCTCAGAGCAAAAGACCATAGATGTTTTACAAAAGATTGCATCTACCACAAATCGCAGGTTTGTGCCCCGCAGAGAAATCACCCGTGCATATCCTGGTGCCGGTACAGGTCTGAAATCCCTGGCACAGAAAAATATTGTCGTCTTTGAGGAGCAGCAGGTTTATCGGGACCCGTTTGGGGAGTGCTTTCTGGAAAGTGATATTCCCGAGACACTGACCGGCGAACAGAAAAAGGCGCTGGATTCCATTCTGCCGGCCTTAAAAAAAGACATATTTGCTTCTTTTCTTCTACATGGTGTTACCGGCAGCGGCAAGACAGAAGTATATCTGCAGGCTTCTGCATTTGCACTGGAGCAGGGTAAATCCGTCCTTGTGCTGGTGCCGGAAATTGCCCTAGCGACGCAGCTGGAGGCCCACTTCCTGGCACGGTTCGGCTCCCGCGTTGCCTTGCTGCATAGCGGGCTCAGTTCAGGGCAGCGCTTTGACCAGTGGTGCAGGGTAGCCCAGGAAAAGGCTGATGTTGTTATCGGGGCCCGTTCAGCTGTTTTTGCTCCTTTGAAAGATCCAGGCCTTATAATAGTGGATGAGGAACATGACAGTTCCTACAAGCAGGATGACGGCTTTCGATACAATGCCAGGGATTTGGCCGTACTGAGGGGAAGCCAGTCGGCAGGAATTGTGATTTTAGGCTCGGCTACCCCTTGCGTCACGAGTTATTTCCATGCTACGCAGGGAAAATATAAACTGCTGGAACTGGATAAGCGTATAGAAGAAAGACCTCTGCCGGAAGTGGAAGTGGTCAATATGCAGTCAGTCAAAACCGTATCAGGAAAACCCCCGGTGTTTTCGCCGGTTCTAATCAACAATCTCCGGAACAACCTGGAACGCGGAGAGCAGAGCCTGATCTTTCTGAATCGGCGCGGCTATGCAAACTTCATGATCTGCAGGGACTGCGGCCAACCAGTGCAGTGCAGACACTGCCAGGTGTCTTTAACCCTGCACAAGTCAGACAATAAGCTGCTCTGTCATTACTGCGGTTTTACAGTCAGCAGCAAAACTGTTTGTGCCAATTGCCAGTCCGCTTCCCTGACAGCCATTGGTGTTGGGACCGAGCGGCTTGAACATGAATTGTCAGAACTCCTGCCTGGTGCAAGGATTGCCCGTCTTGACCGGGATACATGCCAGAAACGGGATGATTACATAAGGATTTTACGGGCAGTGCACAAAAACGATATTGATATTCTTTTGGGTACCCAGATGATTACAAAGGGGCATCATTTCCCAAATGTGACCCTGGTTGGGATAGTATTGGCTGATACTGGTCTTGGGTTGCCGGATTTCAGGGCCGGTGAGAGAACCTTTCAGTTGATTGCCCAGGTAACCGGTCGTGCCGGCAGAGGGGAAAAACCAGGACGGGTTGTCATACAGACTTTTCAGCCTGAGCATTACGCCATAGAGATGGCAAGAAATCATGATTATTCTGGCATGTATACCAGGGAAATTGAACTGCGCAAAGCTCTCGGATATCCTCCCTTTTCCAGGTTAGTCAATGTAAAAATTGAGGCAACCGAAGATAAATATGTTCAGGAGGCAGCTGCCGGACTGGCAAATCTGGCGCGCAGGTTCCAGAGGCGTTTGGAACCCGAGATTTTGGGGCCGGCTCCGGCTCCTTTAACACGTTTACGGGACAGGTACAGGTGGCAACTTTTAATAAAGGGTAAACAAATTGAAGTACTGCATGCGTTCCTGCACAGGCTTGAAGGGGAGCTTGCCACGTTGAGCAAAGTCGGCAAGGCCAAGATCTCAATTGATGTGGATCCTGAATATATGATGTAAAATGGCTATCAGCGGTCAGCAGTTGTTTTGTTTTGGACGGTTGACATGTCATTTGACATTCATAACTTTACCCGGGTCTGACACGAGTCACCATATTGGCAATAATCTTGACGTATAAAATTGGCAGATATACACAAATCATTTATCTTCTTTTTTTTCTGCCTTTACCCACCTCTTTCACAACTGCCATCCTTCCTTATGGCTTCCCATCATTATCCAATAAATCCTCGCTGTTTCACTTATACTTTTTGCCGTTGGTGAAGTTTTAATCATTAAACCATCCACCCTTGAAACCTTTTATTAAAAATTCTTGTATTTCGATTTGCTGCCATCAAGGATGTCATGGATATTCAACTGCAGCCACTGTTGATCCCACCATTCCACAGGCGTTACAAAGATGCCGTTGACCAGGATGCTGAAATGCAGGTGATCACCCCCTGCCATACCGGTGGTTCCGCTTAAACCGATAGCCGCACCCTTTTCCTTCAATTCGCCAACCGCAACACTTATTTCACTCAAATGGGAGTATAGACTGAAAATTCCCTGGCCGTGGTCAAGGATGATTGTATTGCCGTAAATGCCGAGATAATCCGCAAAAACCACATTACCGCGATTGGCAGCCTGAACCACTGCCCGTTTTGTTGAGGCCAGATCAATTCCCAGGTGAACCTGTTTGTCAATTTCATCGTTATTGTAGTAATAGGTGCGGTATTCGGCAAAACCCGCCATGCGGCTGCTCCTGGCCATTCTTTCGAAGGGCCCCTGCCATAGGCGAAGGGGGGATGGATTGGCAGTGGCTGCAACAATGGCCTGGTAGTTTTCTTCCCTGATCCGGCTGTTTACATAGACGAATTTATCAACAAGGGAGCCGCTGAGCTGGGGATACTCATGGGCAAATTCTGGAATCTTCAGGTTGAGAAAATTGTCATTGATATTGATCTGGTCCTGTTTGAAATTCTTCTTTTTCAGGATCATGCCAAAGGCTGCATCGCCTGCATTGCCGGCCATGTCAGTTGCGTTTACCACGGCCTTGTCAATATTTTCTGTGTCAAAGGGGAGGCCGAAAAAAGCAATGTAACGATCATTTTGCTCATCACTGACCGGAAAGCCTGGATTGAAATGACCGTTGACAGTCAATCCATGTTTTGCAACAGTATCATCAATCTTGTAAACAACCATACCGCTTCCACCAGGACTCACGTACCGTGTGGAATGCAGGATTGAAATTTTAGGTGGATGCGTATCCATTGTGACAGGATAGGTCATGATTGTTTCGTTGCCAGCCATCCAGTTCCAGAAGGAAAAGTCACGCACTGTTACCTGCAATTCAGCCTCGCCGTCAGTTAATCCCAGGGCGCCGCTCTCCAGTATGACTGTTTCCTCTAATTTCTTTGGACCATTATTTTCAAAAAACCCCACACGGGAGAATTTCTTCTCATAAACCTTTGCGCTTTTGTCACCCTGGGTCATAACTATTTCAACCAGGCTTATGCCGCTGCGTGCATCTGAAACAGTGAATTTTACTTCCCTGGTCAAACCAAAGATGGAGATGTCGCCATGAAAGTTTAACTGCGGTTTCTCTCTTTCATAGTATTTAAAAAAAGCAATTGCGCCCACAGCGATGAGGGCCAGGAAAAACAATGATAATATCATTGATGTTGCGGATCTTTTTCCGGTCATTCTATCAAAACTGTCAGCCATATTTAATTCCCAACTGTTTAATTTTTATGGAGAACGCATCAGGGTCTTAAGAGTTTTCCCAAATGATCTGGTATTTCTCCAGGTACATGTCATTGTCAGCTACTATAATGAAACGCTTCCGGGTCTCTTTTTCCAGATTTTCTGTATTGAGCATTTCATCCTTGAGCATCAGGTCAGCAACGCTCGGATGCACCTTGATGGTAACCGTGTTGCCGGCCATCTTGGGGCCTTCATGTGAAAGCTTACGGAAGATCTCATAACAGACTGAGCGTCTGGATTTCAACAATCCATCTCCTCCGCAGTACATGCATGCTTCACACATCATCTGGGAAAGGTTTTCGCGGTCCCTTTTGCGGGTCATTTGAACAAGGCCGAATTCAGAAACTTTAAGTATATTTGATCTGCTCTTATCATTTTTCACGGCCTCCTGCAGGACGTTGAAAACATCCTCCCGGTGTGATTCCTGCTCCATGTCTATAAAATCAATTATGATTATACCGCCAATGTTTCTGAGTCTGAGCTGGTAGGCAATCTCTTTGGCCGCTTCCATATTGGTCTTGAAGATCGTTTCTTCGAGGTCTTTTCGGCCGACATATCGGCCGGTATTGACATCAACAACGGTCAGCGCCTCAGTGGTCTCAATGATGATGTAGCCTCCGGAACGCAGCCAGACCTTTTTCTCCAGGGCCCGGCTGATTTCAACTTCAACACCGTAGGCGTCCATCAGTGGCACTTCGTTCTCATAGAGTGAGATCCTGTTGCGCAACTGTGGTACAAATGTTTCGACGAAATTGCAGACTCTTTCAAATATTGTTTTGTCGTCAACTATAACCCGCTGGATATCAGGGGTAAAAAGATCACGCACTGCCCGTTGGCTGATATCCAGATCTTCATAAACCATGTTTGGCACAGGAGCCCTGGAAGCGCGATCCTTTATTTCTCCCCAGAGATGGAGAAGGAATTCCATGTCTGCCTCGAGGTCTTCACGTGAAGCACTTTCAGCAACTGTTCTGACGATGAATCCGGCATCCTGCGGCCGCAGGTTTTCTATTTCCTCCCGCAGCCTCTGCCGGTCCTCGTCGTCCACAACCTTTCTGGAAATGCCGATATGGTCTGTCGTAGGCATATAGACAAGATTACGGCAGGGCAGGGTAATATTACACGTGAGCCGTGCACCCTTGGTGCCAAGCGGTTCCTTGCAAATCTGCACCATAACCGCCTGTCCCTCGGTCAGCAGGTCTTCAATGTTAACCTGCGGGGCAGGCCCCTCCTGCACAACATCAGGGGCGTCCTCACAACAGCTTTGACAACCATTTTTTATCATGCGGTCTTCAAAATGCTTATTGTCGGTTCTGACATCATCAACATAAAGAAAACCGGTGCGCTCTAGCCCAAGGTCAACAAAAGCAGCCTGCATCCCCGGCAAAACACGGACCACTCGGCCCTGGTAGATATTGCCTACCAGGCCTTTTTCCACAGGTCTTTCCTGGTAAAACTCTACCAGGTTGCCATGCTCAACTAGGGCGATACGGATTTCATAAGGGGTTGCATTAATGAGAAGATAATTATACATGGATTCTTATATATGTTTATTATAATTTTAAAATTCATTTGCTTAGGTGTTTGAATGCATAAATGTTTCGATAAATAGGTGTGATATAGTCCAAGTCTTCACATAACCAGATTCAGATACAAAATGTCAAAGCTTTCATTTTTTTCAAGTTTTGCAGATCAAGAGGTTATACAAAAAAACCGAAAAATTAAAAATGGAAAAATTTGTAAGTATCATCATTCCCACATATAACAGGGCATATTGTCTGCAAAAAGCGATAGATTCAGTGTTGTCCCAGACCTACCCATATTTTGAACTCATAGTCGTTGACGACGGCTCAAAGGATAATACGGCGAACCTCGTTGAAAACTATAACTCCGATATTGTTTTCATAAGGCAGGAAAATAAAGGACCTGCTGCTGCCAGGAACAGAGGAGTGCAGGCAGCACGTTACGAGCTCCTGGCATTTCTTGATTCTGACGACTGGTTTGCTGAAAATAAGCTGGAGGTACAGGTCAGGGCGCTGCAGGAAAAGCCGGCATATCTGATTTCTCACACCCAGGAAATATGGTACCGCTACGGAAGTATACTGAACCAGAAAACAAGGCACAGAAAAAACAGTGGGGACATTTTCAGCCAGAGCCTCGAGCTTTGCGCAGTGGGCATGTCTACGGTTTTGATGTATAGGAAGATATTTGAGCGCTTCGGACTCTTTGATGAAGAGTTTCCCTGCTGTGAGGACTATGAACTCTGGCTGCGTGTCAGTGCGGAGCAGGACTTCCTGTTGGTTGACCAGCCTTTGACCCTTAAGGATGGCGGTAGAAATGACCAGCTTTCTTCACTGTACAGGCAGGGAATGGATAAGTTTCGCATACAGGCAATTATGAAAATTCTGGTATCTGGTCGTTTGAATGCGGCGCAAAAAGAGGCTGCCATAGCAGAATTACAGCGTAAATGCACGATATATGGCACAGGGTGTATCAAGCATGGCAGGGTCGATGAGGGCAGGTATTACCTTAATTTGCCTGAAACTGCCGGGAGTCTGCAAAGCCGATGATATTCAGCAAACAGGAGAGATTGGTTGATCCGGCCAGCTACATATCCATGATTCATGTAGAGCCGGATTGTACTGACCATCCTGTGACCAGGGAGATTATTGCCAGGGCCGGAAATATTCCGGTTGAGGTTGTCTCAGCTGGCAAATTCAGCCTACCTGATCTTGGCTTCTACCCCAAGAGTTTAACCGAAGGCAAACGCCGCCTTTTACTTGCTCAAAACCGTGGAAAGTTTTTCAAGCCGTGCCCAGGTACCAGGGAATACGTTTGTTGCGATTACCAGGTTTTGAATATCGGCATGAACTGCCCCATGGACTGTGTCTACTGCATTCTGCAGGCATATCTCAACAATCCGTATCTGTCGTTTTTTGTAAATATCGAGGATTTGCTGACTGAATTAACCGAAACATTTGCTCACGACCCCCAACATTTCTGGCGCATCGGCACTGGAGAATTTACCGACAGTCTTGCCTTGGACCGTTTGACAGGGTTGAGCAGAATCCTCGTTGAATTCATGCGGGACAAGAAATCAGCTGTGCTGGAATTAAAAACCAAGACCGCTGTTATTGAAAATCTTGCGGGCCTTGATCACGGAGGCAGGACCATTGTCGCCTGGTCATTGAACAGCCCTGGCATAGTCGCGCAAGAAGAGATCAGGACAGCCTCGCTGGAGCAGCGGCTGGCTGCTGCAGCAAAGTGTGCGTCGTGGGGCTATAAACTTGCCTTTCACTTTGATCCGATAATCTACCATGCAGGTTGGCAGCAGGGCTATACAGAAACAATTGGCAGGCTTTTTGCCGCTGTTCCGAAGGAGAACATCGCCTGGATCAGCATGGGATGTCTGCGCTATCTTCCCCTGTTAAAAAAGATTGCCGGTCAGCGCTTTCCCAATTCACGGTTTTTCCATGAAGAATTCATCGAGGGCCTTGACGGTAAAGCCAGATACTTCCGGACATTAAGGGTTGAGATGTATCAGCACCTTTATCAGCAGTTGCTGCAATATACTGATCCGAGAACCTGTATATATCTTTGCATGGAAAATAACGAGACCTGGCAGGAAGTTTTCGGGTTTATCCCGGAGGAGAAGGGAGGTCTGCCGGGGATGCTGGACGAGGCGGTCAGGCAATTGGGTTAAATTTAATAAAGTTGCTATTGCCTAAAATTTAATAAGTAAAATTAATTACAATTTACTACTAGCATATTGACAAATAAAGTTTAGTGCCATTTATCCCTGTGCCTCAATATCTTTGAGGTTCTGCATGGGTTGAATTTCCCATTTTTTTAGCAAACCCGCTGGATTTTTTTTTATTCATTGTTATTTTTTCTAACTCGGGATTATTGTGTAGATATTGTGTAAGGTGCCCCAATTTTTACTTTTCAAATTAAATGATAGGAGAAACAATGGTTAATAAAGTTACCCTGATTGGCAATCTCGGCGCAGATCCTGAAATTCGCTATACCCAGAGCGGTGCAGCGGTTGCAAATTTACGCCTTGCCACCACAGAAACCTGGAAGAAAGAGGGTGTAAAAGAAGAGATTACTGAGTGGCATCGCGTGGTCGCTTTTGGGCGCCTGGCGGAAATATGCGGGGAATACCTGTCCAAAGGCAGCAAGGTGTACATCGAGGGCCGGATTCAAACACGCAAGTGGGAAGATCGTGACGGAAATACCCGCTATACGACAGAGATAGTGGCACGGGAAATGAAAATGCTCTCGCCCAGGGGCGCCGGCGATGAAAGCAAGGGGGGCGGATACCGCGAAGAGGAGCCGCCAATGCCCGATGTGTCGCAAATGGAAGATGATGTGCCATTCTAAAAAGATTTACTTTATAAAAAATTAAAGCATTAGAGTCTGAAAGTTATGGACTATTACGAGGTTCTGGGCATTAAGAAAGACAGTTCAGCCCAGGATATAAAAAAGGCTTACCGAAAGCTGGCTATGAAATATCACCCTGATCGCAATAAAGGGGACAAGGAAGCTGAAGAGAAATTCAAAAAGCTCAGCGAGGCTTATGCCGTTCTGTCCGATCCTGAAAAGCGCAAGGAGTATGATACATTCGGAGCCAGTGGTTTTCAACAGCGTTATAGCCAGGAAGATATATTCAGGGGATTTGACCTTGGTGATATTCTCAAGGAATTCGGCCTTGGTGGAATGAAGGGCGGCTTTAGGGCCTCGAGTGGTCAAGGCAGCCCTTTTGAAACCTTCTTTTTTCAAAGCGGCGGTCCCGGAGCGGGGGGTGCGTCGCACCGCACTGCACAGCAGCCTGTTAAAGGGAGCGACCTGACCTATGAACTATCAGTATCACTGAAAGAGGTCTTAAGCGGTTCGGAAAAGACCATTTCCCTGCGTCGCGAAAATAAGACTGAAAACGTTTCAGTCAAGATTCCCAAGGGTATAAAAGCTGGCCAGAAACTCAGATTGGCAGGCAAGGGTTCTCCTTCCCCGTATGGTGGCCCGCCCGGAGACCTGTTTTTGGTTATCAAAGAACAGCCGCATCCAGTTTTTATCAGGGACGGAAACAATCTGCTAGTTGAACAGCGCATACCCTTCAGCAAGGCCTGTCTGGGTTCTGAAATAAGCGTAAAATCCCTTGAGGGTAAGGAGCTTAAGGTGAAAGTCCCGGCAGGCATTCAATCGCAATCAAAGCTGCGCGTGAAGGGGCACGGTCTCCCTGCCGGCAAAACAGGCAGCCGAGGCGATGTCTATGTGAAGATTACTGTCGATGTGCCTCAGGATCTTACAAATGAGCAGAAAAAGCTTATCAAGGAATTGGCGGATAAAGGGTTGTAAATATAGAGTATGGATTGGTGTGCTATCTCTCCAACACTCCAAACTCTAACTCTTCAGTTTGCTACTAAACACCAGACAAGCATTGCAAGATTTTTCAATTTATAATCTGTTTCCGGCACATTTTAATATTCCAGAAATTAGGCGCACCGGTATGCGAGTAGAGTAGGGCGCCATGTTTTGCAGAAAGAGTCGTATAGATTGTACGTCGCAGTGAGCGGAAATTTGGCGCAACACAGGAAGTGGACTTTTTAAAAAGCCGGAATTAATATTTTTGGTCTGCGTAGGCCAGCCACCCTCCAGCCAACACCAGCTCTTGATCAAACGAGTTTAACTTGAATTGAACCACCCTTTTCTTGCCCTGGCCGTTTTCCGCCACTATCTGGTTCTGCTCCAGATCAACACGCACTACAGTATTGTTTCCTAACGAAAAAATAGCGTCAATGTCTTCACTGGGAAGTTCAATGGCCAGCATCCCGCAATTGAACATATTTTGCCTGAATATCCTGGCAAAGCTTTCTGCAATGACAACATTGATATCGTTTACTTCAAAAACCCAAACTGCATGCTCACGGGAGGAGCCACAGCCAAAATTGCTTCTCGTAACGATAATATTTTTGCCGGCTATATCTCTTTCTGCATCAAAACCTTCCAGGTGAATATCTTCCAGTATATGAGGTTTTAACGCTTCCTTGGTATTTTCGGTCAGGTACTTGGCCGGAATAATTTCATCGGTATTAATGTCGTTTCTGTCCAAAAATAATACCTGTCCGGTGAAATTTCTCATTGTATTCTCCTGTAACGTCTCGCCAGTAAAGCAGGTTTTACTATGGGTTTTTTAAATATATTTGCCGGGATCGGTAATGTGGCCTGCAATTGCTGCTGCTGCAGCAGAAAGCGGGCTCAGCAGGTGGATCATGCTGCCTTTTCCCATGCGTCCGTTAAAATTTCTGTTAGTCGTAGAAGCGCAGACCTCACCTTCTGCCAGCACGCCGTTGCTCATGCCCAGGCAGGCCCCGCAGGTTGGATTGGTAACACAGAAACCTGCATCCATGAAAATTTTGATGATGCCTTCTTCCATGGCCTTGGAGTAAATGGCCGGAGTGGCAGGGGAGAGAATGCCACGGACAGTGGGGGCGATCTTCCTGTTGGCAAGAATTCGTACCGCTTGGCGCAGGTCTTCTATACGGCCGTTTGTACAAGAACCTATATACACCTGGTCGACAGGTGTGCCTTCCATCTCAGCAATATCTTTCACCTCGTCCGGCTTGTAGCCATAAGTAACCTGGGGTTTGAGGCCAGAAACGTCAATATCCAGCTCTTTTGCATAGATTGCATCAGGGGCAGAATGCCATTTTTTGAAGTCTTGGGCCGCCTCATCAATGGTAGTATATGATTCCTGGATAAAGGGCCAGAGATATTCTGCAGTGACTCGGTCAGGCATGCAGATGCCGGAGGTGGCGCCGGCTTCGATCGCCATATTGCATAAGGTCATACGGGATTCCATGGACATCTGGTCGACAACTGGCCCATTGAACTCCATGATCATGTCTGTGGCGCCATTAACACTTATCTGCTTGATAATGTTCAGTATGACGTCCTTGGCGGAGACGGTGTCGGGCAGGTTGCCGGTAATGGTCACTTTCATGGTTTTCGGCTCCCGGAACGAGCAGACTCCTTTCAGAATGCCGACTTCCAGGTCCGTGGTGCCAACTCCTGCTGCAAAGGCCCCGAAAGCCCCGTGGGTGCAGGTATGTGAATCACCCATGATTGCGGTGTAGCCGGGGCGTATAAAACCTTTTTCGGGAAACAGTGCATGGCAGACACCATTGCTGCCGATGTCAAAAAAGTCCTTTATGCTATGGCGCCTGGCCCAATCCCGCAGGATTAAACCCTGCGTTGCAGTTTTGGAATCCTTGGCCGGAGTGACATGATCGATTACCGCCTTGATCCTGGCAGGGTCGAAAACCCTATCCATATTCTTGGCAACCAAATCGTTGATGGCGATAGGGGTGGTAATTTCATGGCACAGAACTACGTCTATATCAAGGACAACATTTGCCGGTGAAGGGGTATCCCGCAGG